>ERZ773162.1232-NODE-1232-length-21577-cov-12.351361_pt1 | contig 21577 bp, 18 predicted proteins | sample MGYA00511113_ERZ773162 | MGnify/ENA primary metagenome ERZ773162 (study PRJEB29015, sample SAMEA2737807) | human gut metagenome | biome: human gut; feature: human-associated habitat; material: faeces | place: China | collected 2012 ... | reverse complement strand
TTATTTCTTGCTTTCCATTCGTTCTCTAAGATCTGTTAGTTTTTCCCCCTGATAGCTAAAATATGCAGTTCCCTGTACCTGATAATCATATTCTAACAACTGCTGTGCTAATGCTGATAAAGATGTCGTAACTCCTTTATAAGCAATATGCCTGTCATCAATGACTTTCACAATCACCGATGCATCATTAATAAAAACCAATTCAGCATTCTGAGGAATGCCATATTTACTAAATCTGAATGGTCCGCGCCTACTTTCTTTTGCGACTTCTGCAGCTGTTTCCTCATCCAAAATTTCATGTCCCTCTGGTGCCATTTTCTTCAATCGTTCTTCAGTTCCACTGATTTTTGCAATGCTGTCCAGTAAGTCATAGGCATCTTCCGGGCTCATGGCATAAAATTCTCTTTTTCTCTCTTTTCCATCAAAATTTTCTATTGATCGTAAATCTGGATTCAATTTATCAATCAAATCATGTAAAACAAGATCTGTCAGATTTGATTCCACTTCATATACAGCATATGCACGAAATGCAAATGGAATAGTTTCACTTCGATTTAGTTGCTTCATTCTCTTTTCTAAATCTTTTGCATATCCTATTTTCACATAATCAGGGAATGATGGATTAGTCAGTATGTAAATTACTCCTTTGCTCATTGCAGACACACTCTCCCTACGTTTTATTAACAACAGATTTATAACATTTTATTCATTTCCATATGGTATTTTAGATTCTGCAACCATAGACAATGTATTCTGCTCATCAAGACTATACTTCACTGTCTTATGCTCTGGCTCAGTAAATGTAGACGACCCACCGATACCAAAATACTTTTCAAAGAAAGTCTTCAACTTGTCAATGACACCTTGTTTCTTCTTGGCTCTGCCACCACCGCCAAATCGTGAAATCGGTGGCATAAGTTTATCTATATCTGTTCCGGCTGTTTTTATTTCTCCGTCACGGAACGCATTTTCCATAAACTTCCGTGTATCTTCTGGCTTTAGCTTTTCTTCTGTGATAATCGCATTAAGGTCATGGTCACGCTGTTCCACCACAAACTCGTGCCATTCATTCATGACATCATCCACATCGTTGATTCCTGCAATAAAAGTTTCAATAAGTTGTTTCTTGCTACGCAGTTCCGGGCTGGCATCAATCGCCTTATTAATGGTAATCAGAACTTCATTGTCTTCGCAATGGGTATCATGGTACTTCTTTACGAGCATGAGAATATAATCGATGTTAATTTCTATCTGCCGGATCAGTTCAATCTCAAATACTACATCATCTGTAATATCCGTACTTTCCTGACGCTTGCGTTTCCACTCATCACGTAAGTCCTGATAACGACCGAGATAATCCTGTAAATCACGTTCGGAAATCAGCTCATTCCCCTTGAACTCGTCAAAGGAAAGCAGGAGATTTCTCATACGAAGAATCGCACCAAACAAAGCAATAAAATCCTTCTGATTCTGCTCTCCGACAATCTGTGGGGCTGACAGAGGAAACTTATTGTTCAAATCTTCCACCATATCCACATATCCTGGCATTGACTTGCCATCTAAAGATTCATATCCGTAATAATAATCCTTAAAGCTCTGCAACAGAACAATCCCTCCGGCATTCTTGTCTCCAAACAGGGAAATAGCACTATCCACACGCTTTTGCAGATTTCGGAAACATACAATATTTCCAAAGGTCTTGATAGAATTCAGAATACGGTTGGTACGGGAAAATGCTTGTATCAATCCGTGCATTTTCAGATTCTTGTCTACCCACAACGTATTCATAGTTGTGGCATCAAAACCTGTAAGGAACATATTTACTACAATCAGAATATCCAGCTCCTTGTTTTTCATACGAAGCGACACATCTTTATAGTAATTTTGGAATTTATCACTTGAAGTATCATAATTCGTATGGAACATTTTATTATAATCGTCAATAGCTTCTTCCAGAAATTCTCTGGATGGCTGATCAAGGGCAGAGGTATCCTCTGAATTTTCTTCATCCAGAATACCATCTGATTCTTCCTCATTTGCACCATAACTGAAAATGGTTGCAACTCGAAGCTTCTTGGTCGGGTCTGCTGCCATCTGCTTCTTAAATTCCTGATAATACAGTTTTGCCATCGGAACGCTTGATACTGCAAAAATGGAATTAAAACCACTGATACGCTGTTTCTGCTTGATTTCCTCTACCTCATCCCGTTTAGCAGAAGCCACTTCTGCAATATTAGTCAGCGTATTATATATGTAAGTTTTATCCCCACGATAAGTCTTCTGGTCAAAATGTTCCAGTATGTACTGTGTTACAATTCGGATACGCTCAGGAGCCATCATAACCTTTTCACGGTTGATGTCCCAGACCATCTCATCTGTGATTTCTTCTTCCACATCCATCGTTTTAATATAATCCACCCGGAATGGAAGAACATTTTTATCGTTAATCGCATCCACAATCGTATAACTGTGGAGCTGATCTCCAAAGGTCTGACCTGTAGTAAAGAATTCCGGATTCTTGGCTCTGCCGGAATTAACAGAGAAAATCGGTGTTCCTGTAAATCCGAACAGATGATATTTCTTAAAATTCTTCACAATCGCAGTATGCATATCTCCGAACTGACTGCGGTGGCACTCATCAAAAATAATAACAATATGTTTCGTATACACTTCATGTCCCGGATTCTTTTTTATAAAAGTAGCCAGTTTCTGGATTGTAGTAATAATGATGTGTGCATCTGGATCTTCCAACTGCCGTTTTAATATGGTTGTCGAGGTATTGCTGTTGGCTGCCCCTTTTTCAAAACGATCATATTCTTTCATGGTCTGATAGTCCAGATCCTTACGGTCAACCACAAACAGCACCTTGTCAATATACGGCAGCTTCGATGCCAGTCTTGCCGTCTTGAACGAAGTCAGCGTCTTGCCGGAACCTGTGGTATGCCAGATGTAACCACCACCCTCGACACTACCGTACTTCTTATAATTATTGGCAATTTCGATACGATTGAGAATTCGCTCCGTAGCTGTAATCTGGTACGGACGCATGACCATCAGCATATCCTCTGATGTAAAAATACAGTATTTCGTAAGGATATTCAGAATCGTATGCTTTGCGAAAAAAGTCTTTGTAAAATCAATCAGATCAGGAATCACACGGTTGTTGGCATCTGCCCAGAAGCAGGTAAACTCAAAACTGTTACTGGTCTTTGTCTTACTTGCTCCCCGTTTCTCATGTTCTTTTTCCGCATTTCGTCTGGTACTGTTGGAATAATACTTTGTGTTCGTACCATTGGAAATAACAAAAATCTGAATGTACTCATACAGTCCGCATCCCGCCCAGAAAGAATCCCTCTGGTAGCGGTTAATCTGGTTGAATGCTTCACGTATGGCTACACCTCTGCGTTTCAGCTCAATATGTACAAGAGGCAGACCGTTTACCAATACTGTAACATCATAGCGGTTGTCATGCTTTGCACCATTTTCCGTGCCAATCACATACTGATTGATGACCTGCAGCCTGTTGTTATGAATGTTCTTTTTATCTATAAGTGTAATATTCTTGGAAGAACCGTCATCACGAGTCAGGACTTGGATATTATCTTCCTGTATCTTCCGGGTCTTTTCCACGATATGCTCATTGGGATTGGCAACGGCATTTTTGAAAAAATCATTCCACTCTGTATCCGAAAACTGATAGTTATTCAATTCCTCTAATTTCTTACGGAGATTGGCAATCAGGTCTTTCTCCGTGTGAATAGGCAGATATTCATATCCCTGTTCACAGAGCAGACGGATAAACTCCTGTTCCAGTTCCGCTTCGCTCTGGTAACTGTCAGAACGCTTCTTGACTGGCTCATATTCTGTGACAACAGTATTCTCCGATGTCTCCGCTACAATATTAAAGTACGGCACATCCTCGCCTCCTTACTTTGGTAATTCTTTAAAGGATAACAGCTTATCCCTGTAATATGCATACTGCTTCTGACGTGCTTCGATTTCTGCCGGAAGTCCTGCGGACAGGTCATTGCAAAGGCTATGAAATTTATTCAACACATTCACAATTTCTTGTTGTTTTTCTATGCTTGGAATAGCAAGCTGATACTCTGCTATCGTTTTTCCCGTTAAGGATGCTCTGGTCGTAAATGCACAATGGCTTGTAACATACTTTCTGAAATCCTCCGTAGCAAAGCAAAATGCACAATATTCCGGCAACAGATAATTTGTTTTTGGAGTTGCTTTAATGGTAAATCCATTAAATACACAATCGCCAATATCATCGAGCATTACCGATGACCAACCAACATCTTCTGCTGTCTCTGACGTTCTGGTAAAAAACACATCTCCACGGTGAACTCCCAACTTTTCAATTTCTGCAGGAGTACATTCAACCAGTGCGGTAATATCCTCTTCTTTAAGGAATCTGTTATTATAAACATCTGTATATCTGATAAAAGGAATACCAGAACCAAAGAAATCCTTTCCTTTGCTCAATCCATTACGGAAATCAAATAGACTTCCCATCGGCAGTGTAACATAACCAAACACATACTGAATGAGCTTAATTGCGCTCAGCTCTGTCTGTCTGTCTGTCTGTCTGTCTGTCTGTCTGTCTGTCTGTCTGTCATGAGCGTGCTACCTGTTTCAGCAAATGTCAAGAGCAAATCACGATAATATTCATATTGCTTCTGGCGTGCTTCGATTTCGGCTGGCAAGCCAATATTTAAGTCTGTGCAGATGGCATCGAAATGTTCAATTACCTGTACCAACCTTTTTTGCGTATCAAGCGGTGGAACAGAAATGAGCACTCTTCCAATATCATCCTTATTTATTTTTGTAGGTGTTGCATCCCACAAAATCCATTTACTCAATTCTCTTCGACCCCAACCGCTTTCCAGATAATACTTCAAATACTTGCTATCAAGAACTTCTGTATTTGGACGCAACAATGCAAGCGAAACATAATAGGCTAAATCATCATCGCGATCTACCACTGTACATTTTCCGATAATGCCTGCAGTAATCCTTGTCATAAAAACATCACCTATGCGAGGTTTAATTTTATATTTTGCATAAGCCTCTTGTGAAATGAACTTTTGTGTTCCGTACAAATCATCAATATTTTCTACGCTTACAAACGGTATTCCACTGTTAGTATATTTGGGAGTTTGATGTGTTCCGTCATAAATTTCACAGATAGTATTCAGCTTGACTTTTTCAGATTTACACTCCTTTTGTATTAACGTATCTCTGTAAAAATTATACTGTTTCTTCCGAGCTGTAAGCTCGGCTGTAAGCTCGGCTGTAAGCTCGGCTGTAAGTAACGTGAAAGAGTCCAAAATATGGACTATTTCACGTTGTACCTCCAGAGGAGGTACGGCGATCTTCAATGCTTTAAAGTCCCCTCCCGTCAATTTAGGAATATTCCCATGAATCAACGATGTTACATCTATAGTCTGAAGATAATGGTATAAATAGCGTAGCATTACACCATCTTTTTCTTCAATAATATGGGCATGATTGTTTACCCATATTTTTCCTTCTGCCCATGTTACAACTGGTGTGCCTGATTTAGTAATAACACTTCCATCTTCGCCAACTAAAACAAATGTACCATCAAAAATATAATTTGCCACATTATCTTGAATTCCATTAGCTCCATAATATGGATATTCTCCAGCTTCACGAGCTGCTTTTGTTATTGGTTTTCGCTTTTTGTCAAGCAAATTACAACAATCCTCAAGGCAACGTATTTCCACACCATCTGGGCAATATTCCTTTATTAATTCATTTACTCTATTCATTTTCGCCCATTTTCCTTCCTTGATAAAATTCACTATCACTTTTAGCCAGTTCTGCAAAAACTTTCTCCATGTCTATTGGTGGTAAATGTGAGGTAACCTCATCCCAGTCAATAATTTCATAATTGAAATGGAATTTATCTCTATTCTCTTTATAATAGGTTTCTGCTACATTACATAAAATCATGCATATTCTTCTAACATTCATCCTATATTCACGTTTCTGTTCATTTCCAAATTGAGTTATAGTACTGGCATCTGAATAAATCTCAAACGGTTTAGCCTTTTCAATAACCAACGAAAAATGATCTATAGGTTGATTGGTTCGTAAACTGTCATTTTTCATACTTGGATTTCCTTCGTGTAACAGTGAACAGCGTAAACTATAAATTACCTCTCCTGACAAATACGGCATATCATCTTTATCTTCTGGATTCTTTTCATATTTACCTATTTCTTCGTCATACCATAAAATGTATCGTTTTCTGCTACTTCGCTCAGTTGGATACGCAGCCTTACCACAAATGTCAGGCAAGGTGAGTGCAGAACTTAATGCTACAAAATATAGTTCGTTTTCCAATGCCTTTCTTATATCTTGAACCAGTCGAATTATCATTTACACCTCGATTTCTGCGATGATCTTATCAATCTCATCACGAAGCACTTGCTCACGAGCAACAATTTCCTTAATTTCCGCATTCAACTTCACGATGTCAATTTTCTCTCTGGTATCTTCGGCTTCGACATAGGTAGATACAGACAAATTATAATCATTGCCGGATACTTCTTCATAGCTTGCCAGATGTGCAAAATGCTCCTCTTCTTCACGCTTAGCAAACACATCCACAATACGGTCGATATTTTCTGGTGTCAGCTTATTATTGTTGGTAACCTTCACACACTCGCTTGTGGCATCAATAAACAGGGTTTTATTATCCGTCTTATTCTTTTTCATTACCATAATACAGGTCGCAATCGAAGTACCAAAAAACAGATTGCTTGGTAACTGAATAATACAGTCAATATAGTTATTGTCCACCAGATATTTACGGATTTTTTGCTCTGCACCACCACGATACATAATTCCCGGAAAGCATACGATGGCAGCAGTTCCATTAGATGCAAGCCATGACAGGCTGTGCATAATAAATGCCATATCTGCCTTTCCTTTCGGTGCAAGAACTCCAGCCGGTGCAAACCGTGGATCGTTGATAAGCAAAGGATTATCATTTCCCGCCCACTTGATAGAGTATGGCGGATTAGACACGATCAGCTCAAACGGCTCATCATCCCAATGTTGCGGACTAAGTAAGGTATCTTCACAGGCTATATCAAATTTATCAAATCCTACATCATGCAGAAACATATTAATACGGCACAAATTATAGGTTGTGATATTGATTTCCTGTCCATAAAAGCCGTTACGGATAGCGTCCTTGCCAAGAATTTTCTCAGCCTTCAGAAGCAATGAACCTGAACCACAAGCCGGATCATATACTTTGTTGATTTCTGTTTTCCCTACAGTTCCAAGACGTGTGAGTAATTCGGATACATCTGCAGGAGTAAAAAACTCTCCACCAGATTTTCCGGCATTCGATGCATACATAGTCATAAGGTACTCATACGCATCACCAAAGGCATCAATAGAGTGGTCTTTCACATCTCCCAGATTCATTTCTCCTACGCCATTTAGCAGTTTTACAAGTTTTTCATTACGCTTTGCAACTGTAGAACCCAGTTTATTACTATTTACATCATAGTCATCAAACAGTCCGGCAAAGTCACTCTCTGCCTCACTACCTTTCGCTGATTCCTCAATGTGACGGAATACACGCTCCAGTGTTTCATTTAAGTTTTCATCATTCGCAGCATTGGCACGGACATTACAGAAAAGTTCACTCGGAAGAATAAAAAATCCCTTTTCCTCTACCAGTCCTTCTCTTGCTTCTTCTGCATCCTCATCCGGCATTTTTGCAAAATTAAAATCCGTATTGCCCGCATCAATCTCACCGCTGTTTATGTAATTACACAAGTTTTCGGAAATATAACGATAGAACATTGTGCCAAGAACATAATTTTTGAAGTCCCAACCATCGACTGCTCCACGCAGTTCATCTGCAATCGCCCATATTGCACGGTGCAGTTCATCACGTTCCTGTTCCTTTTTGGTATCAACCATTCTCTTTTCCTCCGTTATCCTCTGGTACAAATTCCAGAATATCGTCAACGCCACAGTTCAGAACACGGCATATACTCTCTACGCTTTCGAGGGAAATATACCCATTACGTTTCAGCCGTGTGATAATATTTGCGGAGAAGCCAGCCTCCTGCTGCAACTGTGCATTCGTCATATTTTTTTCTATCAATAAATGGAATAATTTTTTATAACTGACTGCCATGTTATCCCTCCATTATTTTGCCAACAGATATAGGAATAGAGTATCATGAAAACGTGAATTTTTCAATCTATACAAAACTGTATTTTTAATCCTAAGCAAGCAAAAAGCCATAAGATTTTTCTTTTTAAAATCTTACAGCTTTTCTATCATGTTGCATCCCAAACATCATCTATATTTACATGTAATATCTGCACAAAATACCGTGGGTTATTTTCGGGTTATTTTCTAACCGCCTATGCCCTCCAGACCGTGATTTTACTGGCTTTTTGGCGAAGCTTTCAAAGAGTGCCGTGGCAGATGAATAAGATTTTTGTCATTGCTTATATATCCCTTCAAAAGCCTCCAAGCCTTGATATTTCAGGGCTTTGGGCGCTTCTTTCATTTTTGCTGTCATGCCGGAAACCTACGCAGATTTCCGTAACTCTACACAGATTTTCGGGCAAATGGTGTAGTAATTGGTGTAGTGACTGCGATTGCTTCAACCTGATTTTCTCTGCGGCTCCGGTGCGGCAAGCCCTTTGAAATCAATGATCTTTGCCATCTGCTCGGCAGCGCGGTCATAGCTCGCATGGGTGTAAACATTCAGTGTGACGCCCACATCGGAATGTCCCATGACATACTGCAAGGTCTTGATGTCCATGCCAGCGTTCGCCATGTTTGTACAGAACGTGTGCCGGAATACATGGGGCGTGATGTGCGGCAGAGGCTTGTCCGGGTGCAGTTTTTGATACTTCTTCATTGCCCAGCGCATTTCATTCTCGATGTGCAGGGCAACCTTCGGACTGTCGTTTTTGTCCAGCAGAAGGAAACCGCTGTACCCGTCGATGATCGTTTCCGTTTTCACGCGCTTGCGGCGGGAAAGAATATTTTGTAGGCTTTGGTAAACCTCATCCGTCATGGGAATGTAGCGGCAGCCGCACTCGGTTTTGGTTTTCTCCACATAATACTTGCCGCCGCGCTCTCGGACGAGCTGGTGATCTACTCGGATTTTCCGCCCGGTAAAGTCCAGATCAGCCTTTGTCAGCCCGCAGAACTCGCTGACGCGCATCCCGGTTCCCAGCAGCACCACAAACTCGTCGTAATACTTGCAGTAGGTCTTGTCCTCCCGGATGAAATCCATCCAAAGCGTCTGCTGTTCCTCTGTCATGGCAATGCGCTTCTGTGAATCATTGGAAACTACATCGACCAGCTTGAAGTCAAAGGGATTCCGACGGATCACATCCTCATTGTACGCCATCTGGAAAGCCGGTTTGACAACGCCCCGAACGCTGGTGAGGGTGCTGTATCCCTTTCCGTCCTCGTGTAGCTTCATGATCCATTTCTGCGCGTCCGAAACCTTGATGTCTCGGATGGAACGGTAGCCAAAATCTTCTTTCTTCACCAGATTCAGCACGAAGTTATAGCCAACCTTGGTATTGTAGCGCACGCCCTGTTTGATGCTGATGTAGCGTTCCAGCAGTTGAATGACGTTGATTTTGCCAGCCGCATAATCAATGCCATCGTCGAGCTGCTTCTGGATTTCCTTTTCTTTTTCCCGCAGTTCTTTCAGATCGGAGGAATACACTGTCTGCCGTTTGCCGCGAATGTCTGTGTACCGATATTGATAAATCAGGTCTTTTCTCTGGCTCTCTCCTGTCCGCAGGATGCGTCCCTTGTTGTCTTTTCTCTTTTCGGACATTGTCAAACTCCTTTCCGTGATGGAAAGAGCCTTGATATGACACACTTATTGTATCATATCAAGGCTCCGATTTACACCACAAATTTCAAATAGAATACGCCTGCTCGATGAACTGATCGAACAGGCGGCGTTTAATCAGGCGCTTGTTGCCCACCCAGAGGACGAATTTGCACCGGTCCTCGTTGGTGATCTCGCGCAGTTTGTTAATACCAATGCCGGAGTAAGCCGCGGCTTCCTCCAAGCTCAGATTGCTCTTTTCCCAAATCGGGATTTCCTTCATAGGCAGTTTACCCTCCATGCAAAAATAGCCAGACAGGGTGAGGCGGCAACGAAGTCCGGCAACGGACTTCCAAAAACCTCGAAACATACCCGGTCTGACGGTTGATTTACGATTATCCTTTTCTTCTATTTTTCTGTTGTTTTGGTTGTCAAAGGCAGAAAAAGCCTGACAGAGCAGGGATTGCCTCGGCAACCAGCCTGACAACGGAGTAACAACAGGATTTGCAACCAGCCGCACTTTTCAGAACGGCAGCTCCATCTGCTCTGTGATCTCCACAAAGCCGTCCGGGATTTCTGTATTTTGGTTGCCGCTGCCCGTTGCAGTCTTTTCTCGCTCCCAGCCTTTTTGCCTGCCGTACCCGGCAAAGCTGCGAGGATTGGAGAAATACGTCCAGCCGGTCACACACTGGTTCATAATCTCGTTGATCTCGCGGATCTCCCATTGCTTCGGCTCATCAAAAGCATGGTTCAGCGCCTCCTTGTAAAGCTGCTTGGAACAGACGGTATCGCCCGTGTAGCTGTCCAGAAACGCCTGAATCATGCCCGCTTTCGTGTCCTCCGGCATGAAGTCCTTCTGATGTTCCTTGAGATAACGTACCATTTCCGGGCTGAACGTCAGCTTCCAGCCGCCTGCCCGGTAGATGGTCATTGCCTCCGCCCACACCTGCTGCAAGTAGGATCTGGATGCGGCTTCATCCTCCAAAATGTGAACCTCTGCCTGTTCCGGGCAGACCTGCACGGGCAGGAAACGCCGGTTGCCGGAGCGGTCGAGGGGCAGGAAGTCCATTGCGTTTGACGTGCCACCGAATACGCATTGCCGCAATCGGTCTGCCGGATGGGTTTCATATGGGATTTTGTAGACCTCCTTCTGACGGCTCAGAAACGACTTGATTTCCTCAATGCTCTTGGCATTGGCGGTAGCAATCATCTCGGACATTTCAATGATCCAGTGCCCTTGCAGCTTGCGGTACACATTTTCATCGTCCAGCTTCCGCAGATCGTCGGAGAACCACTCGTCCTTTCCTGCCAGCAGACGGAAGAATGTGGACTTTCCCGCACCCTGACCGCCCACCAGACAGAGCATGACTTCAAATTTGCAGCCGGGATGAAATGCCCGATGAATCGCGCCCAGCAGGAACAGTCGTAATGCTTGAAAGGTGTATTCGTCTGCTTCCGCACCGAGAAAATGGTGCAAACAATAGCGGATGCGCTCCGTGCCATCCCATGTAAGGCTGTTCAGAAAGTCCCTGACAGGGTGATAGCTGTTCTGATGGGCGGCAAGATCGGCGGCATCTATGATTTTCTTCTCACTTGTCAGGTCGTAATTCTCTTCCAGATACAGCCGGATGTACTTCATATCCGTGTCGGTCATGGAGGCGCTGGGGCTTCGGTCGTAGCCGATGGGCTTGACAACGTCGGTGCGGTCGGTCAGCAGATTGTAGGCAATCGCGCCGGAGAGCAGCGGATCGTGCTGAAACACCGTCAGGCAATTCTTGATACTGTTGCGGACACCGCCTTTTTCCGTGGTGTCTAACACGGCTTTGACTTCTTCAACGCTCATCGGCTGTGCCATGCTGCCTGCCTGCATTTTGAGCTGCTGCTTCATCTGCGGCGGCAAGCTCTGCCATTCGCTGCTCAATTTTCCTCACTTCCTCTCCATATTCGATCACAACGGATGCCCGCGCCTGTATATCCCCGCACAGCAGCTCGTCCAGCAGATATTCAACCAGCGAGAGCTTCTGCAATGCCTCCACAAAGCGCGGGTGATAGCCGTTCTCTGGCGTTTGCGGGGCATAATCCTCTTTCCAGCGGCATAACAGCTGGTAATAGTCCAACAGCACACGGGAGCAATAGCGTTCCATGTGCTGATAATTTTGCTCGTCGGTATTCTGTTGTCGTGGCCTATTTGTCTTGCCCGCGCTATCCTCATACGGAATGGCAAAATCCTGTGCCAGCAGAATTGCTGCCTCCTTGCTGCCGATCCCGCGAAGCTGGGAAACGAAGTCGATTACATCCCCGGTAGCCCCGCAGCCAAAGCAGTAATACCGGCGATCCAGCTTCATGCTGGGCGTACTGTCATCGTGGAATGGGCAGCGGCACATTCCGTTTCGCTCCACCCGGATGCCGTATCGCTCCGCAGCCTGCCGGGTGGTCACAGACTGCTTGACGGTTTCAAAAATATTCAATAGGCAATGCCCTCCTTAGCGTTCCATTTCCTGCTTTTTCTGCCGCATCGCGGTGTTCTGGCGTTCCTGCTCATGCTGAACCTCGTAGATGTTGTAATGGATCGCCCAGAGCTTTTTTGCGTCGGCATGGAGCGGCGAAAGCTCCGTCTGAATGTCTTTGTATTCCTGCTCCAACTGCTCCCGTTCTCTGCGCCATGCGGTGATGGGCAGCTTGCCATCCTTGAAATACGACTTTAATTTGCGCTCTGCCATGTAGAACGTCCGCAGTTCATCGTCGTGTTCGGATTTGTATTTCTGCCGGGATTTCTCAAATCGGATGGATTTCAGCTTGTCCGCAGCGGGCTTGCCGGACTTGTAGTAGTCCACCATCCGCAGCAGTTCGTCCAGTTCCTTAATACGGGATTGCTTTGCCGATGCCGACTTTTTCAGCGCGTCGATCTTATCCTGCATGGCGTGAAGTGCGTTATCCAGATCGTCCACAGTGTAAAGGTTTTTGGATTGCAGAAAGCTAAACGCCTCGGCGTAACGCTGCAAGTTGGCGTTCTTCGCTTTATTGCTGTACGCGCCCTTGTTGCGATTGGCGCAATGCAGTGCCAGCAGATCGTTCAGCGTGGGCGGCTGGGGCTTGGCAAGCTCGGCTTTTACGTCCTTCAGCCAGCCGATCAGCGCGGCGATTTTCTCTTTGGCTTCCCGCAGCAGCGCGTTGGTTTTCCGAATGAAGCGGTTGAGATCGCCCTTGTCGGTGCGGATGCCCTTTGCCTCCATCGCCCGGACGGTGGGACCTTCGTGCTGGGTGGGGATCTGCTCCACACCCTGACGGGCAAAGCTGCGGTGATCAATGCGGCAGTCTAAGCCCTTTTCGGCAAACTTGGCGTTGCAAAGGTCAGCCCATGCCTGCCGCCATGCTTCCAGCGTTTCGGGCTTTCCCCAATCTGTCGTGGGAACAGCGTTGAACACATAATTGCCTGCCTCGTCCAGAACACGCTCGCCGTGTTCGTCCAGCACATATTCCCGCCGCTGCTTATTGCCCCACCTACCGTCCGGCTCAATGGGACGGATGGGACACATGACATGAAAATGCGGATTGGAAATGCCGCCATCCTCTTTGTCGGGAGAATGAACGGCGAAGTCCACCACCATGCCCCGGCCCACAAACTGCTCCAACAAAAATTGCCTTGCAAGTTCGATGTTCTCCTGCATGGAAAACTCGTTCTGCAAAGCAATGTCAAAGCTGTATGCAAGCTGCGCTTTCTTTCCCCGTTCCACTTTCTCCACCTCGTTCCATAGGGTTTCCCGATCAGAGAAAGAGGGTGGGGCATGGGGCGGCAGCAGGATTTCCGAACAGATCACGCCGCCCTTTTTGGTGTAGTCGTTGTCCTCACCGTAGTATTCACTGTGCAGCTTTTCGCCGGAGCGATAGGCGGCAGACGCAATAGCGGATTGTCCTGCGCTGCGCTTGATCTGCGTCACATGAAAATGAAAGAGTGCGATACTCAGTCACCTCCTGTGTGATTGCTGACAGCTTCCGTGAGCAGCCTTTGCGTGTCTAGCAGCGCAAAAACCTGTTCGGCAAAAGCGTAAAACGCGCTTTCGCTCAAATCCTTTGTCTGCGGTGCGACGCTCTCGATGGCTGCGCCACGGGTGATGAGCCGGTGCGCCCGCTTGCGCCGATCTCCCTTTTCATAGTAGGTGGCGCGGTTTTCAAGGCGCTGAATTTTGTGCTGCTCCTGCGCAAGCTGCCGCTCCACCTTTTCTTTCTCGGCTTGCAGCTTTTCGATTTCTTTTTCATGCATGATTTCAACCTCCTGACTGTTATAACGATAGATACAAAAAGACCGCCTACATTTTCGGTAGACGGTCTAACTTGCGGTATGTGGTTTTCATACTTTGCGGCAGAAATGGTCTGCGCCAGCAGACGGTTTCCGCTGCAAAGTGCGCTGGGATAGCTGCTGTGGCAGCGCAAGGGAGGCACTCCCTTGTACGGAGCAACGCGACGCAAAACAGCCCGGACATTTGGCTGTCCGGGCTGTCTGCCTCGCAGAGCGCACATACTCCCATCAGGAGAGTATAGAAGTGCGCCCTTGTTACCAAGGGATTATTTGATGGAAACCTGCTCGCCATCAATAATAATGCGATCACTTAGCACATTCAGTGCAGCATCCATCGCCTCATTGATGGCTTTGCCAACACGTGTCACTCCGCATTGCGCAGCCAAAGAACGGTACAGCCCGCTCTTATCGGCGGTTACATTTTGTTTCAGAATCTCAAACATTCCAGCGGCTAATTCTTCTGGCGCAATTTGTTTGATGTCACGTTCAACATCGCCCGGACCTCTGAACTGAACCTCTTTTCCGTTATCCAGATACAGGAACCCATTTCTTCGGATAATGCCGTAACGCTGGCAGCCGTACATCTGCTGCTCATAGGCTCTCTGCACGACGCTCGTGACCTTTTCACGGTCGAAATACCACACAATGCGTTTTAGAAACAAATCTTCCGATAGAGGTGACTCCACTTCCAAAATTTCCTTAACGATTGCCTTGAAATCGCTGTGATGATGACGTCGGCAAACCTCAAAAAAATCCGCCGCCTTATACGCAGGAAATTCAAAATGTTTTTCGACCGCAACCTCTTCAAATGTTTCTGCTGGCTGGCTATCTACTGACTTTACTTCTGCTTTTGTTGGATTTTTGACCGCATCCGCAGCTGCCTCTAAAAGCCGCAGCTGTTCAACCGATTTGTTTCTGAACCAGTCCGTAGACCAGATGCGATAGAATTTCCAACCCATGCGCTCCAAAATTTCTTGCCGCAGACGGTCACGGTCACGCGCATTTTTGGATGAGTGATATGTTGCGCCATCGCATTCAATCGCAAGTACATAGTCAGAGCTGTCCGGCAACTTCAAACCGAGGTCAATACGGAATCCAGAGCAGCCGACTTGTGTATCTACTGCAAATCCTTTGGATCTCAGATAATCGCACACCTCAAGCTCAAAATCGGAATCGAATTGCTCAAACGGGCTGACGGAAATTGACCGTTCCAGCGCAACGCTGCCATTCTCAGCATAATCGAGGTATTCACGAAGCAGCTTTGCACCTTCTGCGGATGTATGCTTCAAGTCAATGTCCGTATAGTGCATGGAAGAAACCAGTTGGACATTGCATTTTGCACGGGTAACGGCAACATTCAGCCTTCGTTCACCGCCGACGCGGTTCAACGGGCCGAAATTATGCAGTAGGCGTCCTTGCGCATCAATACCATAGGCAATGCTGAAAATGATCGTATCGCGTTCATCACCCTGCACGGTTTCGAGATTTTTGATGAAGAAAGGCTCTTTCACATCATTCTTGAAGAAGTATTCCTTTTCCGGTGTGCTTTGCCGCCGCTTGGAAAGTAGTTTATCAATCAAGTCCTGCTGCGCTACGCTGAACGCAACCACACCAAGACTGCGGTTCGGATATTTTTCAATATTCTGATAGATCAGATCAACAATAAACTCTGCTTCCTTCCGATTGGTATGGACTTTGCGGTCAAATACGCCGTCCACGTGATAATAGTCTACACCGATTCCTGGAGCATCGACCTTAGAAGACGGGAACGTCACAAGATCACTGTCATAAAAATTCTTGTTGGAGAAAGTAATCAGCTGCTCATATCGACTGCGGTAATGCCAGCGCAGCCGGAGCTGCTGCATGGATGTCGAACACAGATCCAAGATAGATTCAAAGTCCGTTACATCTCCGGTTTCTTCATCGTTGTCCTCCGCTTCAATGGTAGCATTGAAGAAATTGCTGGGCGGCATCTGCTTAGAGTCACCCACAACAATCAACTGGTCTGCACGATAGATTGCGCCGATTGCATCCTGCGGGAAAATCTGTGATGCCTCATCAAATACAACCACATCGAAGTGAACGGAATCTGGCGCAAGGAACGTGCTGACGCTCAGCGGAGACATCAAAAAGCACGGCTTGACTCGCTGAACAAGCTCACCTGTTTCAGCAAGCAGAGAACGAATACTCTTTTGCTTGCGCTTTTTTTCGCCTTCACGAAGCAAGATCGCCAATGCGCTCCCGGACGCAATCATATCAAGCGACGGGCGCATAGAGGAAAGCTCAGCGCGGATTTTTGCCTTATTGATTTCAAATTGCTCAGTATCTTTCTCGGAAAAAGTACGAATCGCTTTATCCTGAGAAATTCGATTGAATGCAGACAAAACAGAATTCCCAGACAAAATCGAATCGATCCATTGATAGTAGAATTGCTTTTGGAAGGCACCGACAATATGTTTTGGTTCTATATTCAGACCAATGGCAGCATTTACATAAGGCACGACCTGTTTATCATCCAACTTGGAGAGCAGAGTCCTGAAATGGCACCAGTTATCCAACTTGTCCATTTCACTCAGACAGTCCGCTAATCTCGCCAATACCAAATTACACGGTGCAGAGTGAGTGTTCAGAATCGCTCGATCAAAGTACCCATCAACTCGCTTGAATGTATCAGCACTACAAACTGCGAAAGTCTCGTCAAGTTTCTGGTGGTAATCTGCAAATATATCTCGTTCAGAGGTGAAATCGTTATAGTGTTCCAAAGTGCCGAACGCAATGCTGTTGGAGAATATTGCCCCCAACGCCGACATTTGTTCCGTTACATAATCCCATTCGGTTTCGACACCATGATAGGCTTCACCAAGAAATGCTTTGATGGGTGCTTCGGCTTCAACAAACTCCAAGGTCTTTTGCTGATAATAGGCAAGTCGTTCTGTCATGGAGACAGCTTCATTATAAGCAGGTTTCTTCCCGTCCTTCTTGCACAAGCGCAGGTCGGTGATAAGCTGCTTGTACTCGGCATTGAAAAGCCGGGAAAAGATTCCACCAAACTGTTTTGTCAGCTTCTTGTGATACGCAGCTCCATCCAGTTTATAAATATCATCGTCAAACACTGCGCCTAACACGGAGCGGGCAGCCATAATATCTGCACTCTGCGCTTGTAATTTGTGCAGCGCAGAGTTTACCGCGTCAAAACGCTCCCGATCCAGGAGTGACGGTGTAATCAGTTTGGAAGTCGCTGCAAAACCGAAGAAACTGTTCCAAAGCTGTGCGTCCTCTACGCTGGTACATTGTATTTTATACTTCTCAGAAATTTCCTGCTGCAAAGGAATCAATACCTGCAAGAATTGTGAAACGGCAGAAAGATCACCCTTCACCTCGTTTTTTGACTGGTAAGATGTGTCCTGATTGATATAGCCGTACCACGGATTCTTTCTATAATCATATCCGATGGATGGGATATAGTCTGTATACTGCTCCAAAAGAGCAGCTGTTTCTATCAAGTACGATTCGCCTTTGGAAGCAAGCTGAGGGATAGGAAACTCAACATCTGGCGTGGACCGAAATGCGGCGTAAGATTCATACAGCTGATACATGCTTTTTTCAATGACCGGGCGCAGCTTGTGAAGCTCAACCGCATAGGCATCCAGCTGATGCTGTGCCTTTTCCTTGATAGCAATTTCAGCGTCCGCTTTCGAGGAAACGGCGCTTTTCCCTGCGCGGAGTGTATGGCAAATATCCGCAATAACATCCTTTTTATTTGCTTTATGACTGTGGAGCTGTAAGCAAAATTCAGCGAGTCCAGCTTGCTTCAACTTGTCGTAGACTACATTCAAGGCTGCCAGCTTTTCAGAAACGAACAACACTTTTTTGCCATCGCTAAGGCATTCTGCGATGATATTGGTAATCGTCTGGCTTTTGCCAGTACCGGGAGGGCCTTGCAAAACGAAGCTCTTCCCCGTCTTTGCCATCTCAATCGCTTCAATCTGGCTGGAGTCTGCATCTACCACACTATGTAGCTCGATCAATGGATCAATAAGAGAGCCAGCAGTTCCCTCATCGCCGTATAATTTTTCTGTGCTGGTTGGCTCACCCAAGAGCTGACGGACATTCTGATTTGCAAGAATTGCCTTTGCATTGTCCTTCAAATCCCGGTACATATTGATTTTGAGAAATGAGAAAATACCGATCTTGCATTCAGCTGTGACTGTCCATTGGAGTTTTGCCACAAGACGCTTTACTTTCTCAAGGTAGGCAGTCAGCCCCTCATCGTTATACTCAGGGAGCTTCACCCCATGTTCTGCGTCCATTTTATAGGAAAAGGTCGGATTAACAATGATGTCGTCTTCTGCCGACTTGATAAAATAGGGTTCTACCGCTGACGCTTGTTCCAGCTGAATCGGTACAAGCAAAATGGGCGCGCGAAAAACATAGTTCGAGGCGGCACTTTCTTTCCAATGGACAAAACCAAACGCCATGTACGCAACATTGACACCGGTTTCTTCAATGAACTCCCGCGCCTTCTTATCAATGTTTTTTACGGCAGTAAGTGGATTCGTTGCGGCATTATAAAGTAGGATTTGATTCTGCCGCTTGATTTTACCGGAATATTGAGCCAAAAATGCAGCTTTGCTGCCAGAAGCATCGGTCTTTTCTGACACCGCAATCTGCAACTGCTCCGGTTCAGAAGACTCTTCCGGTGCCCCGATTTGCAACTGCTCCGGCGCATAGGATTCTTCCGTGTCATCATCTTCTTCGACAATTTTGGGATCGAAGACCTCAAAAGAAGCGGTCCCGTCCACTTTCTCAAACAGCACATCAGAAGACGGGAGCAACACCTCCACGGTTGAAGCTCGCGTATCCTTGAAATTGATTAGATTGTTGCGCTTTCCTGTATCCAGCAGCAAATCAGCCCACTTATCCAGCTTCTTTGTATCCACTGCTCGTTCGCCTCCACCCTTCAGTTATTAGAGCTATCTGTAATCTCCATAATGTCGCCAATATCGCATTGTAGTGCTGTACAAATCTTTACTAACACATCTGTAGTGACGTTTTCATTCTTTCCGAGTTTTGCCATTGACGCATGACTGATTCCTGCCGCAGCACATAAGTCTTTTTTTCTCATATCACGGTCAATCAATAGTTTCCAAAGTTTTTTATAACTAACAGCCACAGACTACACCTCTGTTGAAATATTAAAGCAAAGCTTTGTATTCACATTTTGCTTGATAAAATTCTGCAAACGCTGAATTTATTATAACACAAAGTGCTTCTATGCTCAAGTGTGTAATTGTAAATCCTTGGTGACTTACTTAAACCCGTTTTGTCTTGCGTATGCGCTTGCCGCCCTGCGCCGTTCCTCACTATACGGAGCAGTCAGACGGAAACTCAAAAGTTATCCAGAGGTGTTGCAAATTTCTATTAGGATGCGTTCATCTTCATGATTATCGCTCTCTTTTCTGCCACACAATGTCATACCCCAGCGCGTCCGCCAGCTCTACCGCTTCGCCGTAGCGGAGTGAGCCACGCTTGAGCTTGCCGGAGAGATTGGGAACGCTGCGGCTCCAGCCGTATTCATCGGAGAGATAGTCCACCACCTCGGTCATGGTCATGCCGGTGCGGACGATGTAGGACTTGATCTCATTGCGATAGGTTTCAGATTTTCTCATATTCAAACTTTCCTCCTGTTTTTTCGATGCGCTCTATGGTAAAATGGGTTTGTCAAACCGTGACATCCGTTCGCCATAGGGCGCTGGTTTTTAATACATGGCTTTTCGCTGGAAATGCCGCCGATGATACGTTGGTCACAGGCGGCACCTTCCGCTTTTGTCGTTTGATGTGTCTTTGCGTGAAACGGCGAAATATCATGTTGAACGACAAACGTCGTTCACTGCTGAATAGCGCTCTATTCCGTGCGGATAACCGCACAGAGCAGAAAACTATTTCGCTGTTTTCACTTGCTTTGATTTTTATATTCGATTTTGCCGCTCTTTCCGAACGTCGTTCCTGCCCGGAGGATCGCTCCCGGCGTTTCGTCCCCGTTGGTACGCTCACGCTTTCGCGGTCATGGCGGTTACTTCGCTGGGGGACATATCCTGTTCGGACGGTCATGCAATTTTCAAGGTTCAGGTGCGATTGCAAGACCATTTTAGCGAAAAATATAGCCCTCTCCCGTATATCCAAGAGGTCGGAAAACGCGCCGAAAAACGCAGATTTCCACGCTTATGGACAAAACCGGAAAAGGGCAGAAATTTGAAGAGAGGACACCGCTATGCAGCCAAAACTCACCATTCAGGAACGGCTCAAAGACCTGCGCGTGGAGCGCAGTCTGACGCTGGAACAACTATCTGCGGAAACAGGTATTTCAAAGTCCGCGCTGGGAAAATACGAAGCCGACGATTTCAAGGATATCAGCCCGTTCAGCATGGTGGAGCTGGCGAAGTTCTACGGCGTGTCCACCGATTACCTGCTGGGGCTGACAGAACAAAAAAATCACCCAAACACAGAACTGGACGCTCTGCATTTGGGTGATGATGCAATCGAAGTCTTGAAAACGGGCAAATTCAACCACCGGCTGCTGTCGGAGCTGATCTGCCACAAGGATTTCCAGCGGTTTTTGCTGGATGCTGAGATTTACGTTGACCGGATCGCGGATATGCGAGTCAACGATATGAATGCCGTGCTGGAAGCTGTTCGGCAGATGGCATTGATGAAAAATGGTGGCGATGCAAACGACCTGTACCTGCGGACGTTAGAAGTGGCGCAGATTCGGGAGGACGAGTATTTCGGAAGTCTGATTGCGGACGATCTAAAAGGTATTCTCCGCGACATTCGGAACGAACATCGTCCCGACACCATGACTGCGGATGAAGTCTCCCTCGCAGCAACCGTACAGGGGCAGTTGCAGGATGCGATGAATTTTGAGGGCAGTTCCGAGGAAAAGCAAGTCCGTTCGTTCCTCGCTACCTTTGGCATTGATTATGACAAGCTCACCAAAGAGCAATTCGTCTCGCTGATTGAAATACTCAAGCTGTCCAAATACTTGAAAAGTCCAATCAACCAGCGAGGGAAAGCACGACCACAGTTGCAGCACGGGAAAGGCAAAAAGAAACGCAGATAAAAATGAAGAGGACATATCCGGCACCGTGGATATGTCCTCTTCATTTTATTCAGAATGTGTAATTTGGGATTGTCACATCAAAGCTCTTCCACAAATGGTGTAATCGTGGTGTAGTACGCGCCGTTTGAGCGACGAAAACCGTTGATATAACAGGCTTTTTCGAGGCTTCTTAGGATACTGCCGTGGCAAACAAATAATACTTTAATCATCTTTTTATATCTCCATTTAAATCTTGTATTTCTTCTCAAACGCTTGATATTTCAGGGTTTTCCGACTTTTGAGTTT
>ERZ773162.1182-NODE-1182-length-22358-cov-6.483478_pt1 | contig 22358 bp, 17 predicted proteins | sample MGYA00511113_ERZ773162 | MGnify/ENA primary metagenome ERZ773162 (study PRJEB29015, sample SAMEA2737807) | human gut metagenome | biome: human gut; feature: human-associated habitat; material: faeces | place: China | collected 2012 ... | reverse complement strand
TTCCTGGTATGACAACGAGAACTCCTACACAAGCCAGATGGTTCGTACAATCAAATACTTCGCAGAGCTGGCATAATTTTATCGATTCGATAGAAAATCATAAGGATTCAAGATGGGTCCGGTCCTCGGTCGGGACCGGACCTGTTTTTTATTCTTTTATAATGTAAAGGAGACAGGATATGCTGAATAAAAAATCCGTGGATGATATCAATGTAAAGGGCAAACGCGTTCTGGTACGCTGTGATTTCAACGTACCGTTAAAAGAAGGAAAGATCACCGATGAAAACCGTCTGGTGGCAGCGCTTCCGACGATCAAAAAACTGATTGCGGACGGCGGAAAGGTAATTCTCTGCTCCCATCTTGGCAAACCGAAGGGAGAGCCGAAGCCGGAGCTGTCTCTGGCACCGGTAGCCGTTCGTCTGTCTGAACTTCTGGGACAGGAAGTGAAATTTGCAGCCGATCCGGAAGTGGTTGGACCGAACGCAAAGGCAGCCGTTGAGGCGATGAAGGATGGCGAGGTTGTTCTGCTTGAGAACACCCGTTACCGTGCCGAGGAAACCAAGAACGGTGAGGCGTTCAGCAAGGATCTGGCATCCCTGTGTGATGTCTATGTGGACGATGCATTTGGTACTGCACACCGCGCACATTGCTCAAACGTAGGCGTGACCCAGTATGTGGACACCGCAGTAGTTGGTTACCTGATGCAGAAAGAGATCGATTTCCTTGGAAATGCAGTAGATAACCCGGTCCGCCCGTTCGTTGCCATTTTAGGCGGCGCGAAGGTAGCCGATAAATTAAACGTTATCTCCAACCTGCTGGAGAAGTGCGACACGCTGATCATCGGCGGCGGCATGGCATTTACCTTCTTAAAAGCACAGGGCAAGGAGATTGGTAAATCCTTAGTCGATGATACAAAGTTAGATTATTGCCGTGAGATGGTAGAGAAGGCAGCGAAGCTTGGCAAGAAACTGCTTCTTCCGGTTGATGCAGCTGTAGCAGCATCCTTCCCGGATCCGATCGATGCACCGATCGAGGTACAGAATGTATCGGTTGACGCTATCCCGGCTGACACGATGGGACTTGACATAGGACCGGAAACTGCAAAGCTGTATGCAGACACCGTAAAATCTGCTAAGACAGTTGTATGGAACGGACCGATGGGTGTATTTGAGAACCCGACTCTTGCACAGGGTACAATCGCAGTTGCAAAAGCACTGGCAGACACCGAAGCGACCACGATCATCGGTGGCGGCGATTCTGCAGCAGCGGTCAACCAGCTTGGATTTGGCGACAAGATGACCCATATTTCTACCGGCGGCGGCGCTTCCCTGGAATTCTTAGAGGGAAAGGAGCTTCCGGGCGTAGCGGCAGCGAATAATAAATAAATGTTACTGTTTACAGGTAGGCACTTTTGGAACCGAAAGTGCCGTAAGAAAACGTGGTGGCAGCAGGAATTTGCCGTATTTAAATGCGAAGCCACGGCAAATTCCGTTACTGGGCACGTATGCGTGAACAGTAACAAATAAACAAACAGAAAAGAGGAATAGAATAGTCATGGCTAGAAGAAAGATCGTAGCAGGCAACTGGAAAATGAACATGACGCCGTCGGAGGCAGTAGCTCTGGTAGAGCTTCTGAAGTCGCTCGTTGTTTCGGAAGATGTAGACGTTGTATTCTGTGTACCGGCGATTGATATTATCCCGGTTGTAAAAGCGTGCGAGGGAACCAACATCGCAGTCGGCGCTGAAAATATGTATTTCGAGGAGAAAGGTGCTTACACCGGCGAGATTTCCCCGAATATGCTGACCGATGCAGGCGTTAAATACGTGATTATCGGACATTCCGAGCGCAGAGAATACTTTGCAGAGACCGATGAGACGGTCAATAAGAAGGTACTGAAAGCATTTGAGCACGGTCTGACCCCGATCATTTGCTGCGGCGAGACTCTGACCCAGAGAGAGCAGGGCATCACGCTTGACTGGATCCGCCAGCAGATCAAGATCGCATTCCAGAATGTGACCGCAGAGCAGGCAAAGACAGCTGTGATCGCATACGAGCCAATCTGGGCGATCGGTACCGGCAAGGTAGCGACCACCGAGCAGGCTGAGGAAGTGTGCGGCGCGATCCGTGCGTGCATCAAGGAAGTGTACGATGAGGCGACCGCAGAGGCGATCCGCATTCAGTACGGCGGTTCCGTATCCGCAGCATCGGCTCCGGAGCTGTTTGCACAGCCGGATATCGATGGCGGTCTGGTAGGCGGCGCATCCTTAAAGGCAGATTTTGGAAAGATTGTAAATTATAAATAAGAGATGGGTAAAAGGGGGCTGTCGCACGTGTGAGGCGTGGCAGTCCCCTTTTTGCCAGTAAAAAAAGAAGGTGAAGGTTTTGACCTGAAACAATCAAAATTGTTGGTTCATCCGGTTGTTTCAGAAAAACGGTTCATTTCATGGAAGGAAAGGAAGAAGAAAGAGATGAAAAAAAAGCCAACCGTATTAATGATTCTCGATGGATACGGCATGAGAGATACCTGTGAGCACAATGCCGTGTGTGAGGCAAAGACACCGATCATGGATCAGCTGATGAGCCAGTGCCCGTTTGTGCGCGGCAATGCCAGCGGTCTGGCGGTCGGTCTGCCGGACGGACAGATGGGTAACTCGGAGGTTGGTCATTTAAATATGGGCGCCGGACGTATCGTATACCAGGAGCTGACCCGTATCACGAAATCAATCGAGGATGGCGATTTCTTTGAAAATCCGGAATTTCTGGCAGCCGCAGACACCTGCAAGAAAAATGATTCCGCCCTGCATCTGTTCGGACTGGTATCAGACGGCGGCGTTCACAGCCATCTGACTCATTTATTCGGACTTCTGGAGTTCGCAAAACGTCAGGGACTTAAAAAAGTGTATGTGCACTGCTTTCTGGACGGACGTGATACACCGCCGACCTCCGGCAAGGAGTTCGTAGCAGAATTAGAGAAGAAGATGCAGCAGCTTGGCATCGGCGAGGTGGCTTCCGTGATGGGACGCTACTATGCGATGGACCGTGATAAAAACTGGGATCGTGTCCAGAAAGCTTATGATGTGCTGACAAAGGCAGAGGGCGAGAAGGCAGAAAGCGCGTGTGCAGGCATTCAGGCATCCTATGATAAAGAGGTAAACGATGAGTTCGTCGTACCGTTCTATGTAGAGAAGGACGGAAAGCCGGTTGCCACGATTCAGGATGGCGATTCCGTCATTTTCTTCAACTTCCGTCCGGACCGTGCAAGAGAGATCACCCGCGCATTCTGCGATGAGGGATTTACCGGATTTGCGAGAGAGAAGAAGCTTGACCTGACGTTTGTATGCTTTACCGATTACGATGAGACGATCGGGAACAAGCTGATTGCGTTCAAGAAGGAAGAGATTAAGAACACGTTTGGAGAGTTCCTGGCGGCGCACCATATGACGCAGGCACGTATCGCCGAGACCGAGAAATATGCACACGTAACATTTTTCTTCAACGGCGGCGTGGAAGAGCCGAACGAGGGCGAGGACCGCATTCTGGTTCCGTCTCCGAAGGAGGTTCCGACCTACGACCTGAAACCGGAGATGAGCGCACCGATCGTGTGCGATAAGCTGGTGGAGGCGATTGAGTCCGGCAAATATGATGTCATCATCATCAATTTTGCAAACCCGGATATGGTAGGTCACACGGGCGTGGAGTCGGCTGCGATCAAGGCGATTGAGACCGTCGATGCCTGCGTAGGACGTGCAGTTGAAGCCATCAAGGCAGCCGGAGGCGTTCTCTTTATCTGCGCCGATCACGGTAATGCAGAGGTGATGGTCGATGAGGCAACCGGCGAGCCGTGGACCGCTCATACGACCAATCAGGTGCCGTTTGTCCTGGTCGGCGCTGACCCGGCGTACAAGCTGCGCGAGGGCGGACGCCTCTGCGATATTGTGCCGACGCTGATTGAACTGATGGGACTTGAGAAGCCGAAGGAGATGACGGGAGAGTCGCTGTTGGTGAAATAGGGAGAATTTTCGAATATATTAGGAAAGTATAAATATAACCGTCAATAAGAATCGGGAAAACTGCCATAAAGCAAGAAAAGATCATAAACAGAGAAATGGTCGGGGCTTGTTTTGTGGCAGTTTTTTGTTCACAGGTAGGAATTTTCTGAACTGAAAATCCCGTTACTTCTCTCTTCCATTTCATAAGAAAATAGGATAAAATAAAATCATCTATGTGAACCGCTCGGAGGCTGTTCCAGGGCAGACATTTTTAGAAAAGAAAGTGTTATGCGGAAAGGAAAATAGGATGGCAGCAGATTCACAGGGAAAACAGGAGGAAACAAGCATGAAGGTAGCGGTTGTTACAGACAGCAACAGCGGAATTACACAGGCACAGGCGAAAGAGATGGGCGTATATGTCCTGCCGATGCCGTTTATGATTGATGGAACCGAGTATCTGGAAGATATAAATTTGACACAGAAGGAATTTTACGAGCATCTGAGCGGGGATCACGATGTGAGCACATCCCAGCCGTCCCCGGAGACGATCTTAAATCTCTGGGAAAAACTTTTGGAGGAATACGATGCAGTTGTGCACATTCCGATGTCCAGTGGGCTTTCGAGCTCCTGCCAGACGGCAAAGATGCTGGCAGATGATTTCGACGGAAAAGTGCAGGTGGCGGATAATCACAGGATTTCCGTGACCCAGCGCCGTTCGGTGCAGGATGCGCTTGACATGGCGGCAGCCGGCATGGACGCGGAGGCGATCTGCAAAAAGCTGGAAGAGACAGGTTTGGATTCAACTATTTATATCACGGTTGACACATTAAAATATCTGAAAAAGGGCGGTAGAATCACACCAGCGGCAGCAGCGCTCGGAACACTTCTCCGTTTAAAACCGGTTCTGACGATACAGGGCGAGAAGCTGGACGCATTTGCGAAGGCGCGGACGATGAAACAGGCGCGTTCCATGATGATCACGGCGATCACCCGCGATCTGGAAAATCGGTTTGATGATATGACGGGAGAAAAAACGTATATTGATGTAGCGCATACCGACGATGATGAGATGGCGCAGGAGCTGGCAGCCGAGCTTCGGGAACTTTTCCCGGAGACGGAAGTCCGTGTAGAGCCGCTGTCCTTAAGTGTAGCCTGCCATATCGGACCGGGAGCGCTGGCGATTGCGGCAACGAAGAAGCTTGAAATCGGATCGTTGTTGTGAAAAACGCAGTTACAGAGCAGCATTTCGGGGTTACAGTTCACAGCCAATGTCAGTAAGTTAAGCAACGCAAAGAGCGTGTGAATTGTAATCGTTCAGGACAGGAACATGAGAAGAATAGCAGAACATAAAAGAAAGATATGGAAAGCGATGGAGCACACGATCGGGATGAGAATCCCTCTGTTCCTCGCCTTTCTGATTCTGACGCTGGTTCCGCTTCTGGTACAGGTTCGTTTTACATCGGGGTATTTTTACCAGAGCCATGTGGAAGAACGGATGGCGGAAGCGCAGAACCGGTGTCTGATTTTAGCAAACAAGATACGCAGCAGTGATTATATCAATGTACTGCTGTCGGGAAATCCAAATCCGGCGCTGGATGCGGAACTTAGTACAACGGCGGATCTGATGAACGGAAGAATCGTGCTGGTGGACGACAGCTTTAAGGTTTTGAAAGACACATTTGGTCTTTCCAGAGGGAAAACGCTGGTTGTATCGGATGTGTTAAAGGCATTTGACGGGGAAACTTCCAGCTATCTGAACCAGAAGAAAAAGTATTTCTATGTAGCGCAGCCGATTCAGGCAAAAAGCACGGATGCAGCGCCGATCGATTCGGATGTGGCAGCCGGAAATGGGAAAAATACGGCAGGCGTGCAGGGAGTCCTTCTTCTGATGGCGTCCACGGAAAATTCGGCGCTTTTGCAGGAGAAAATTGTGCAGAAGACGGGATTTTTGCAGCTCGTTATGTTCTGTTTTATTCTGATCGCAGATTTATTGGCGGCGGCTTGCCTGCTGAAACCATTCCGCCGCCTGCAGCAGCAGCTCGATATGGTGGCAGAGGGAAATCTGGATCAGGATATTGATGTAAAAACATATCGGGAGACGCGGGACATTTCGGAGGCAGTCATGCAGACCATCCGGAAGCTGAAAAACCTGGATCAGTCGCGTCAGGAGTTTGTTTCCAACGTGTCGCATGAGCTGAAAACACCGCTGACTTCGATAAGGGTGCTGGCGGATTCTCTGATGGGGATGGAGAACGCCCCGGCGGAGTTATATCAGGAGTTTATGCAGGATATTTCGGCGGAGATTGACCGCGAGGGCAAGATTATCGATGATCTGCTGACGTTAGTCAAAATGGATAAATCATCGCCGGATCTGAATATTGCCCAGACTTCGATCAATGGTCTTCTGGAACAGATTTTAAAACGTCTGACCCCGATCGCGAAGCGGCGGAACATTGAGATCACGTATGAGAGCAAGCGGGAAGTATCGGCGGATGTGGACGAGGTAAAATTGAGCCTGGCACTTTCGAACCTGGTGGAAAATGCGATCAAGTATAACCGCGAAGAGGGAAAAGTCTGGGTGACGCTGGATGCTGACCACAAGTTCTTTTATGTGAAGGTAGAGGATAATGGCGTGGGAATCCCGAAAGAATTCCAGGAGCGCGTATTTGAGCGTTTTTACCGTGTAGATAAGGCGCGCTCACGCGAGACAGGCGGTACCGGGCTGGGGCTTGCGATCACGAAGAATATTATTCTTCTTCATCAGGGCGCGATCCGCCTGAAGAGTGAAGAAGGCAAGGGAGCAACCTTTACGGTGCGGATTCCGTTGAATTATATTCCGTAGACAGCGTGGTTCTGGGCGGTTTAGAGGTTCGAGATGGTTGCTGGTGCTGCGGTGTTCGAATATTTCGGTGTTTGAATGCTGTCGTGTTCGAATATTTCGGTGTTTGAATGCTGTCGTGTTCGAATGTTTCAGTGTTTGAATGTTGCGGTATTTGAGTGTTGCAGTGTTCGAATGTGAGGTCAGGGAAATGTCTATTGTGAGATAGATTGCAAAATAACAACAGGAAATAATAAATGGAGAAAATAAGAAAAAAAAGCTCTGGAAAACGGGCAGGAAGCGTAAGTTCGTGGCTGATCCTTTGCCTGGCATGTCTGCTTCTTCTGAGCGGATGCCGAAAAAAAGAAGAGGTGCATCCGACGGCGGGTGAGGACGGCGTCTATCAGATTTATTATCTCAATTCGACGCGCACGGGGCTGGCGAGTGTTTCCTATCAGACGGAGACGGCGGACGCTGAGATCCTGATCGGGGAGCTGGCGGGGCAGATCCTTGCGGCGCCGGAAAACCCGGAGTATCAGGCAGTTTTAAGCGATAAGGTTGAATTCCTGGATATTAACCGGGACAATAACGTGCTGACGTTGAATTTTAATCAGGAATATATGAATACGAAAGCGTCGCGGGAGATTCTGTGCCGGGCGGCGCTGGCAAAGACCTTTACACAGGTTAAGGGAGTCGATTATATCAGCATTAATTGCGAGGGACAGCCGCTCCTGGACACACATGGGAACCCGGTGGGCGCGATCGCAGGAAGTGATTTTGTAGACAGTATTTCGGATGTCAATTCGTATGAAAAAGTAGAGCTGACCCTGTATTTTGCCAATGAAGAAAAAGATGGTCTGGTGGCAGAAAAACGGGAAGTATTTCACAGTATGAACACGTCGCTGGAACGCCTGGTAGTGGAACAGCTGCTGGCAGGTTCCCAGAATGGCGGGCTTTCAGTGATGCCGAAAAATACAAAGGTATTAAACGTATCACTGACAGATAATACCTGCTATGTCAACCTGGATAGCAGTTTTATTTCCGGGGATATCGATGTGGCGGAGTATATTCCGATTTACGCGATCGTCGATTCGCTGACAGAGCTTCAGACGGTAAATAAAGTACAGATCACGGTCAATGGCTCGGCAGATGTGACGTACCGGAATGTGATTTCGCTGGTGCAGCCTCTGGAGAGAGAGGAGAAGTATATTGTGAAGTAACTGTCAGACAGAATGTATATGCCATATTTGGAAGAGAGCAGCAATGGGATTTTGTTGATGTTTTGTAGAATACAGGAAAAGAGGAATTGAATATCAAACGACCGGTAATGTGGATGATGGTGGCTTTCGTACTTGGAGAGGTCGCAGCGTACCAGATGGGCATGACGGTGTGGTTTATAATTGCAGCAGCGTTTTTTTTGCTTGCAGTCATAAAAACAGCAGAAGGACGGGTAGATTCGGACTTTCAGACAGACGCAGAACGCGTCTGGAATTGGAAAGATCCGATGATGTGCCGTGTCTTTCTGCTGTTTTTCTGTTTCCTGGCAGGATGGGGACGGATGATGGTGGAAATGCGCCCGGATGCGCTGGAACGGATGGTAACGCAGAAGGGCGGTTCGGCAGAGGTGGCGGTATCGGGAACACTGGATTCTATTTCGGAAAAAAATGGGTGGTGTACGATGATTTTGACGGGGGTGGAGGTAGAGGATGAAAGTGTAAGAAAGGTACTGATATCGTGTAAAAGCGATTTACTGGAGAAGTGTGAAGAGAAAATTCTGCCACCCTGCGGAAGTCAGATTCATCTGACGGGAAACGCTGAGTTTCTGGAAGAAGCGCGCAATCCGGGGCAGTTTTCGTATCGGATGTATTATCGGGGACTAGGAATCAGAAACCGGGTGACGGCGGATCGGATTTTTATTTCAGAAGGAAAAAGTTCCCCTCTCCGAAGTCAGGCAGAATGCTTTCGGGCGTACGCGACGGCTGTTTTTCAGGAAATCTGTGTTCCAGAAGAGGCAGGGATTTTCCAGGCAATTTTGCTGGGGGATAAATCCGGGTTATCGGAAGAGCTGCGCGAACGGTTTCAGGATAATGGGATTGCACATATTCTGGCAGTCAGCGGGCTTCATGTCTCTTTGATTGGCATGAGCGTTTACAGTGCACTGCGTTTTTGGGGCATATCGTATGGATGGGCGGGACTGGGTGCTTCAGCGCTTCTTACCTTTTATGGTTTAGTAACCGGATTTGGAGCATCGGTATTCCGGGCGGTATTTATGGTAGAGGTGTCCTGTCTGGCGGCATATCTGGGGCGGAGTTACGATCTGCTGAGTGCGCTGTCGCTATCTTTGATTTTACAGGCGTGGCAGTCGCCGTATCTGCTCTTTTCGGCGGGATTGCAGCTTTCCTATGGCGCGGTTGCCGCGATTGGGCTGGAGACGGAGGAGCTGCGGAAAGTGGGAAAAAAGAGAAAAGAGCGGGAAGAGGAGGAACAAGAGAAAGAAAAAAAGAAAGGATATGAAACACTCATGCTCAGCTCGGCAATACAGCTTTATACAATGCCGATTCAGCTGTATCACTATTTTACATTTCCGATGTTGGGAATTTTTCTGAACCTGATCGTGATTCCGCTTCTCACGTATGCAGCCGGAAGCGGTCTGCTGGCGCTTGGAATTTACAGTATAGCGTTTGTGGGAGGAAAAATGGGGGGAATGGGCGGAGGCAGCAGCATTGCGGGAGTACTTTCGGATTTTGGAGGTGCGGCATCGGGAATATCAGAAATACCAGAAATATTCAGAATAGCGGCAAGTGCATGTACGGGTCCGGGGCATTATATTTTTCAGTTGTATGAATGGCTTTGCATCCAGGTGGAACGCGTGCCGTTTCATTCCATCGTGGCAGGACGCCCGGAAATGTGGAAAATAGGGGTGTTTTATGTGGCGCTGGGGATTCGATATGTGTGGAGTGTGGGAGAAGCAAGAGAGAATTTAGGGAGAAAAGGGATTTTTCGGTTTCCAAAAGACTGGAATGCACAGGGAAAAAATAGTGTATTTATTGCTGTGGCGGTAGTCTTTTTAGTGGTTAAGCCTGTTCATGGCTTTCAGAGCTGGTTCCTCGATGTAGGACAGGGCGACGGCGTCTTTCTGCGGACGCAGGATGAGGCAATTCTTTCGGACTGTGGCAGCAGCCAGGATAAAAAAATCGGGAAAAATGTGCTGGAACCATTTTTGAAAAGTCAGGGAATCCGCACGCTGGACTGGATTCTGGTCAGCCATGCGGATGCGGATCACACGAACGGGATCGAGTGGCTTTTGAAGGAGGAGGCAGATATCCGGGTGCGGAATCTGGCACTTCCGGCGGCGGGAAAAGGACAGGAGGCATATAAAAAAATGGAAACTCTTGCCAGAAAACGGGGGGCGGAAGTCTATTATCTGCATCGGGGAGAAACGGTGCGGGCGAAAAGCCTGGCGCTTCGGTGCCTGTACCCGGAGGCGGGGGAAAAGCCAGTCGAGGAGCGAAATAGTCATTCACTGGTGTTTGATGTCACGTATGGAAAGTTTCGTATGCTTCTGACTGGAGATATTGGAGTGGAGGAAGAAAGAGAAATTCTGGGAATGGAAGAGGACAAAAAGGGGGAAAAAGTGACACTGTTAAAAGCTGCACACCATGGTTCGAACGGTTCCTCCTCAGAGGAGTTTTTGGAGTGCTTTTCCCCAGCTTTCACGGTGCTCTCTTATGGAGAGGGAAATACTTACGGGCATCCGGCACCGGAGGCGGTGGAACGTCTGGAACAGACGGGAACGGAGATCTGGAGAACGGCGGATTCAGGGGCAGTGAATGTGTGGACGGACGGGAAACGTATGTATATCAAGGGATATAAGAAACAAGATTATGGGAAGGAAAGAGATAAAAACAGATAAAAAACTAATTGTTAACTATATAAAAATAATAGGTTGACAATAGAAAAAGGCTATGTTATGCTTGCAATCAGTTCTGCATCTGTTTCGACTACCCGGGATCTGGAACGGCCGCTGCTGTTTTAGATGGTTGGAACAGGGGTTGCGGAGAGAAATTTATGTACATGTGCGAGAATAGAATGGCTTCGGATGCCTGAAATCATTCAGATAACCAAGGAGGAAAAAGGTTTGAAACACATGAAGACAAAGGATTTAGTTTTGTGCGCGATGTTTGTCGCACTGATTGCAGTGGGAGCATTTATCAAGATACCGGTTCCGGTGGTTCCATTTACATTGCAGTTTTTATTTACGATGCTGGCGGGTCTGCTTTTAGGTCCGGTCAACGGGGCGCTGGCGGTTGTGGTTTATATCGTATTAGGTTTAATTGGACTTCCGATTTTCACTCAGGGCGGCGGACCGGGATATATTTTCCAGCCGAGTTTTGGATATATCATCGGATTTGCGGTTGCGGCGTATGTGAATGGTAAGATTGCCAATGCCAAGACGCATCCGAGTTACCGGCGCCTGCTGGGAGCTAATTTTCTGGGACTTTTTATTGTCTATGCATTTGGAATGATTTATTACTACGTGATCAGCAATTTCTATCTGAATTCGCCGATCGGCGTAGGAGCGCTGTTTTTATATTGCTTTGTTCTGGCAGTTCCGGGCGATATCGTGCTCTGTATTGTGGCTGCCATCATAGGAAAACGGATGATTCCGCTGATTAAGGGAGGGAGACTTGGATAAAAGATGAGCAAGGGGATTTTTATAACAGGTACGGGAACGGATATTGGAAAAACGTATGTGACAGGCTTGATTGTGAAAAAACTGCGGGAGAGCGGCGCGGATGCGGCGTATTATAAAGCGGCAATGAGCGGCAATGAGCGGCGTGCGGATGGAAGCCTGATTCCAGGAGATGCTCTGCAGGTAAAAACAATGTCGGGAATCGGGCAGCCGCTTGAGGAAATGTGTCCGTATGTGTACGAGACGGCGGTATCGCCGCATCTGGCATCCCGTCTGGAGGGCAACCCGGTCCAGATGGATCGGGTGCTGGAAGATTTTCACAAAGTCTGTGAAAAATATGAGTATGTGACGATGGAAGGAAGCGGCGGAATTCTCTGTCCACTCTGCATAGACGAAGCGGATATCCGTCTTCCAGAAGTAGTAAAAGCGTGCGGGCTTGGCTGCCTGCTGATTGCAGATGCGGGGCTTGGGACGATCAATGGCGTGGGGCTTACTGCCTATTATCTGAAACAACAGGGAATTGCCCTGAAAGGAATTATTTTCAACCATTATGAGACGGGGAATCTGCTTCATGAGGATAACCGGAAAATGTGTGAATATTACACGGGCATTCCGGTTGTTGCCTGTGTGGCGGATGGGGATACGGAGCTTTCCATGGATGCGGAGACGCTGAAAGGGCTGTATGCGTAAGACAGAAGATAAAGGAGAAGAAAAATGATCTGGTATCCATATGAACAGTTAAAAACAATGAAAGCACCTTATGAGATCGTGGATGCGAACGGGGTATATCTTTACACGAAGGATCAGAAGCTGATTGATTCGGTTTCATCTTGGTGGAGTGTGATTCATGGATATAAACATCCGGTGATCAATCAGGCAATTATTTCACAGGTAGAAAAATTTTCTCATGTGATGCTGGGCGGGCTGACGCATGAGCCGGCGCGCAGGCTTTCAGAAAAATTGGCATCCTGGCTGCCGGGCGATCTGGACTACTGCTTTTTTTCAGATTCCGGCAGCGTGGCGGTTGAGGTAGCGCTGAAAATGGCGCTGCAGTATTATATGAACCGCGGCGATGAGAAGCGGACGATGATTCTGGCGTTGGAACACGCGTACCACGGCGATACCTTTAAGACGATGGAGGTAGGCGATGATGAGGACTACCATTTTGTGCTAAAAGCCTATGGTGCAAGCCCGTATGTGGTTCACATTCCGACTGAGATCCCGGCGCTGGAGAAAGCATTTGAACAGTATCATGACAAGTTGAACTGCGTGCTGGTGGAACCGCTTTTACAGGGCGCTGGCGGAATGCGGATGTACGACATTTCATTTTTGGAGAAGGCAAGGGAACTCTGTGATAAGTACGGCGTGCTGCTGGTTTTTGATGAGGTGGCAACCGGATTTGGCAGAACCGGAAACCGCTTTGTGGCAGATCGGGTGCTTCCGGATATTCTGGTCCTCGGAAAGGCATTGACCGGCGGTTACATTGGTCATGCGGCGACTGTGGCAAATAAAAAGGTATTTGATGGATTTTTCGATGATAACCCGGAACATGCGCTGATGCACGGACCGACCTTTATGGGAAATGCCCTCGCGTGCAGCGCGGCGCTTGCCTCGATCGAGCTGTTTGAGACGCAGAACTATATGGAAAAGATTCAGAAGATCGAAGCTATCACCCGCCGGGAGATGGAAGAATTTACCGATCCGAGAATCAGGGAGGTCCGCATGATGGGCGGATGTGTCTGTGTCGAGGTATATGATCCGGCAGTCCTGAAAGGGTATCAGGAATATGCGTACAAACGCGGCGTGTTCAGCCGTCCGTTCTTAAATTATCTGTACGCGATGGTTCCGTATATTATCAAGGAAGAAGAGCTGGTGCAGGTGCTTCAGTGCATGAAAGACTGGTTTGCGCGGGGATAGGTAACGAAGAAACGTAACTGCTCACAGGTGGGAATTTTCTGAACTGAAAATCCCGTTACTGGGAACACATGTGTGAACAGTGAAACATCTACCTTAGAATAAAAATCTTAGAATAAAAAAAATTTAAGTATTTCTTTCTGAATGAATTTCATTTATGATAAAAGGAATGGAGTATTGTTTTAAGAAACGATACATGGATTGTGCTGTCTGCGATTGTGAATGGATAGGACAGAAGCAATCAAAATTCTAGTATAAAACTTACATTCGGGGAGAAATTAATATGAAAGAACAAATGAAGAAAATAGCGCTGCTATCGCTGTCATTGATACTGACATCGGCGTATTCTGTTTCGATCGTGCTGCCATCGCTGCTGCAGCATTTCAGTGAATATACAACCGCACAGGTGGAGATGTTGATCTCAGCACCGTCGTTTGCGATCACTGTCATGATCGTGCTGAATGCATGGCTGTCGCGTTATATGAAAGACCGTCCAATGATTGTGGGCGGTCTGCTTCTTTTATCGGTCAGCGGCATGGTACCGGTGTTTGTACAGGAATATCCGGTGATGTTCGCGTCCAGGATTTTCCTGGGGATCGGGATTGGGCTCATTAATGCGAAAGCAATCAGCATTTTCAGTGAATATTATGAAGGCAGGGAAAAAGCGGCGCTGCTCGGATACCGCGGATCGGCGGAGGTGCTGGGAAGCGCGGTTATGACGCTGGTTGCTGGAAAATTGGTGTTGATCCGGTGGAATCTGGCATTTTGGGTGTACGCGCTCGGATTTGTGATTGTACTTCTGTATCTTGTATGGGTTCCGGGAAGTATGGAGCCGGGACAGAGTGCGGGCTCACAGAGTGCAGGGGCAGAGAAAGAAAGTCTGGAAGCGGAGGCAGATGGAAAAAGAGAATGCTGGAAAAAAGAAGTCCTGACCATTGCTTATGCAGTGTTTGCGGGGTTTGTCATCTGCATCTACTGTTCCAATTCCCTGCGTGTCCCGATGTTGATTTTAGAGAAGAAACTTGGAACGGAGTCGGAAGCCAGCATCATTCTCACGCTCATGATGCTGATGGGAATAGCTGCCGGTGTTTATTTTGGAAAACTGACGATGTGGTGGAAGGAAAAATTACCGGGGGTTGGATGCTTGATGCTTGGAGCGGGGATGCTTCTGACCGCATATGCGGGCAATCTGCCGCTGATTGGAGTTGGCATCAGTATCGTCGGATTTTTCTATACCGTTCTGGTTACCTATTCCTTCCACCAGATTTCCGAGCGGATTCCGCAGTCTTCTATCAATACAGCCACATCAATTGTGCTGGTCGGCTGCAATCTGGGAGCGGCGTGTTCGCCGTTTGTGCTGAAATGGATGGGAAGATTCAGCGAGGGCGTGAGCGTGCCGTTTGTGGGGTATGCGGGGATGATGGGGGTATTAGGAATCGTTCTGATAGTAGTCACGGGAAGAAAGAAATAATACAGTAAACCAATAATAGGAATAACGGCAAAATCTGCAACCAGAACTGTATCGTACGGAATCTTCAGTTTAGAAAATTCAGAAAATTCCTACCTGTGAACAGTTATCTGAAATCGAACGTTTGTACTGATTTGTTTTGCTTTTATGTATACATTCATGGGTGGATTTGGTATAATAGAAATACTTAATGGGATTTTTTGTGTACTAGGAAATTCCTTGGAATCCCCTATTACACAAAAAGGCACATTCTTTATTTGTGAATTATATCAAATCAGGAGAAAGCAATGGATCATTTTGAGTTGGTATCAGAATACAGCCCGACCGGCGACCAGCCGCAGGCGATTGAAAAGCTGGTGGAGGGCTTCAAGGAAGGAAATCAGTTCCAGACATTACTGGGGGTAACGGGCTCTGGCAAGACGTTTACGATGGCAAATGTGATTCAGAAGCTGAATAAGCCGACGTTAATTATTGCACATAATAAGACGCTGGCAGCCCAGCTTTATTCGGAAATGAAGGAATTTTTTCCCAATAATGCGGTGGAATACTTTGTCAGCTACTATGACTACTACCAGCCGGAGGCTTACGTCCCGTCCACGGACACATACATCGAGAAGGATTCCTCTATCAACGACGAGATCGATAAGCTGCGGCATTCAGCGACGGCGGCGCTGTCGGAGCGGCAGGATGTGATTATTGTGGCATCGGTTTCCTGTATCTATGGTCTGGGAAGCCCGATCGATTACAAAAACATGGTTATTTCCCTGCGCCCGGGCATGGAGAAAGACCGCGACGAGGTCATTCACAAGCTGATCGACATTCAGTACAGCCGGAATGACATGGATTTCAAGCGAGGTTCGTTCCGGGTGCGCGGCGATGTGCTGGAGGTATACCCGGCGTATTCGGGCGGCGATGCGTACCGGATTGAGTTTTTCGGGGATGAGGTAGACCGGATCACAGAGATTGACACGCTGACGGGCGAGATCAAGGCGCAGCTGGGACATATCGCGATTTTCCCGGCATCGCATTATGTCATCCCGAAAGAGCGGATGGAGATTGCGGCAAACAATATTTTAGAGGAAATGAAGGAGCAGGTCGCTTACTTTAAGAGTGAGGATAAGCTTCTGGAGGCACAGAGAATCGCGGAGCGGACGAATTTTGATGTGGAAATGATGCGGGAAACAGGCTTCTGTTCCGGTATCGAGAATTATTCGCGCCATCTGATTGGTTCGAAACCGGGAGAACCGCCGTGTACGCTGATGGATTATTTCCCGGATGAATTTCTGGTGATTGTGGACGAGTCGCACATCACGCTGCCGCAGGTGCGCGGTATGTACGCGGGCGACCAGTCGCGCAAGAAAACGCTGGTGGAATATGGCTTCCGCCTGCCATCGGCGCTGGATAACCGACCGTTAAATTTTGAAGAATTTGAGAGCAAACTGGATCAGATTCTCTGCGTTTCAGCAACACCGGGCGAGTATGAGGCAGATCATGAGCTTCTGCGGGCAGAGCAGGTGATCCGTCCAACGGGACTTCTTGATCCGCCGATTGAGGTGAGACCGGTCGAGGGACAGATCGACGATCTGATTTCGGAGGTCAACCGGGAGGTGGATCGAGGGTTTAAGGTGCTTGTTACGACGCTGACAAAGCGGATGGCAGAAGACCTGACCGACTATATGCGCGATGCGGGAATCCGCGTCAAATATCTGCATTCGGATATTGACACGTTGGAACGCGCCCAGATTATCCGGGATATGCGTCTGAATGTCTTCGATGTGCTGGTCGGCATCAACCTGCTTCGTGAGGGTCTGGATATCCCGGAGATTGCGCTGGTGGCGATTCTGGATGCGGATAAAGAGGGATTCCTGCGTTCGGAAACGTCCCTGATTCAGACGATCGGCCGAGCAGCGCGAAATTCTGAGGGGCATGTTATCATGTATGCAGATTCGATCACGGATTCGATGCGGGCGGCGATCGAGGAGACGGAGCGAAGACGCGCGATTCAGCAGGCGTACAATGAGGAACATCACATTACGCCGACGACGATCAAGAAAGCTGTCCGGGATCTGATCACGATCTCGCAGGCAGCCGAACCGGTTACGAATAAGGTAACGAAGGATCTGGAATCGATGGATCGCCAGGAATTAGAAAAACTTGTAAAGGAACTGACGAAGAAGATGAATCAGGCGGCAGCCGAGCTGAATTTCGAGGAAGCGGTCGTGTTGCGTGACCGTATGGTAGAGGTCAAGAAAATGTTGCTGGATTTGGAAAATTCGTAACTGTTCAGTAGGTCTGCGCATTTACTGCGCTGACCGTACGAAAACATGGGCCAGCAGGCAAAAATCCCATTGCCGTAGGCAATTTTTAATGGATTTTTGCGCGTGACTGTGAAGGTACTGAACAGTTACGAAAATTCGTAAATCAGAGGGTGGTTGGTATGGAATATGGCGCGCTGATGGAGATGGCGGTCCGGGCGGGGGAGATCATGCTGGCGAGCGGAGCGGAGGTCTACCGTGTGGAGGACACGATTCACCGTATTTTAAAGCATTCAGGGATTGCACGGGCAGATGTGTTTGTCGTGACGACGGGGATCGTGGCGACGATTGCGGATGCATCGCTTCCGCCGCTTACCTTGGTAAAACGGGTGGAAAACCGGGCAACGAATTTGAACCGCATCTATCAGGTAAACAATGTTTCAAGGGAATTTTGCAGCGGAAAATTGTCTGTCGGGGAGGCGCAGGAACGACTGGATCGGATTGCTAATACGACATTATACGGATTCTGGAAGAAATGCATTGGCTATGCGGCAACGACGGGATTTTTTGCGGTGATGTTTGGAGGCGGTCCGGGCGAATGCCTGGTGGCGGCTGTCGTGGGAGTCGTTCTTGCGTTTGTCCTGCGGGCGGCGTCCAAACTTATGTTGAATGATTTCTGTCAAAATTCACTTGGCTCGTTTGCACTGGCGGTTGCGGCGTATCTGCTGCGCCGTGGGGCATTTCTGGGAATGAGCCTGGATGTAGTGATTATCAGCGCAATCATGCCGCTGGTGCCTGGGGTCACATTTACGGCAGCAATCCGCGATACGCTGAATGGAGATTACAGTTCGGGAGTCGCGCGGATGGCGGAGGCAGTCGTGGTGGCGCTGGCGGTTGCGTCGGGCGTCGGTTTGGCGATCGTGGCAGTCCGGCTGGCGGGAGGATCGGTATGACAGAGATGATAAGAGAATTGATGATCCAGAGCGTGGGGGCATTTCTGGCGGTTTTTGGTTTTTCCCTGCTGGTCGATATGCCGCGGAAATATCTGGTTTATGCGGGCATTACCGGAGGTGCCGGATGGCTGGCGTACCTGGTATCAATGCAGGTGGGAACCTCGCAGGTGGCGGCGGCATTTTTTTCCAGTCTGGCAGCGGCTCTGCTGAGCCAGGTATTTGCACGCGTGTTAAAAGCGCCCGTCACGATCTTTCTGGTGGCAGGAATCCTGCCGACGGTGCCGGGCGCATCGATCTACCGGAGCGTCTATTTTCTGATACAGGGACAGACAAAATGGTACAATTTTTATCTGATCCAGACGATCCAGATAGCGGGGGCGATGGCGGTTGCCATCTTTATTGTGGATTCACTGTTCCGTCTGCTCCGGAATAAAGCGTCGTAGTAGAACTGGGCGGCAGGTAGAGACAGCCCTGAATCCTGCTAAAATAATAAATATGATCTGACAGGCGGTCTTCAGCGGGCACATCCGACTGATTGATCGCCTGAACCATTTCATTGAGTTCTTCCGGCGGAAGGGAGACGCTGCTGGGAGTGAGAAGCACTTCATGGATGCTGGATGGAAGGATAATCAGATTTTCGCCCAGGCTTTCGGCAAACTCTTTTAAGACGCGGGGATAGAGCATGCAGGCAGCGCCGTTGATGCCGCGCGAATTTGTCAGAACGTAGAGAGAAACCGATGGAAGAGCCTCCGTTTCAAAGACATCCTCCATTTCGAGCTGGTTGAGGGTGGATTCGATGGAGCTGATGTGGTACGGAAGCATGCGAGGTGTATTTTCTTCCGCCAGCATGCCGAGCTCTTCCAGAGAAATATCCCACAGGGCAAGATGGTCGCTGTGTACCAGAGTTGTCATCTGCCCCTCCTCATTGTCAGTGAGGATCAGATAGAAAACGATCGCCAGATCGAGATACGGAATATGTGGGACATGGGAGAGAAGCACCTTATTTTTGGCGGCATGGATCAATTTGTAGGCAATCCGGTCGCGTATCGCATCAAAATCACGCAGTTCCTCGCAGATATCCTCCGAAAATCCTGGATTTGTCTCATACACCATCAGGATCTGATCGGTAATAATGGAGAGCGGCATCCCTTCCTCTGCTTCATTATAATAGGCGTTCAGATAGACGGTCGGTGATAAACGTGAGCCGGGTTTCGTAAAGCTCAGCCCGTCGAGCATCAGTCCATTATTTTTCAGAACCCGCCGCAGGGAGACGTTGGCTTTTTTATTGAGGCGCGTCTGCACCATCGACTGGATTGTTTTCAAAAAAGTTTCATAGACCATAGAGTACCTCCTGAAATAAAATTGCAGATAGGGGATGCCCGCTTGCTCATGTAGGTTAGACTTTCAGCAAAATGAGAAACAGTTTCCCCGTGTGAATAAGTTTTAAGGAATCAAATCAAGAAGCAGTCATGAAGTTTGAGATGTGAAGAAAGATTGCTTAGTGATTAAAAAATAAATAAAAAGTTCAGAGTTTTAGCGTTTACCTTTTGAGTGCGTAAGTATGAAAATGGTCATGGAAATCATCGAAAAAACTGAACATGAGAATCGCAGGAACCAGTAAGATGTGAAAAAATTGCCTGCATATAAAGAAGCAGGTGCCAAATGCACCGATATCATGATTATACTGGAAAATGGGAAGATTGGCAAGAAAAATAACAGGGGAAAAATAAAGAGATAAAATGGCAAGATTGCGAGATAAAAACTAATAGCTGTCATTCATGGTAAAAATAAAACTGAAAAATAACAAGAAAATACAAAATTAGTATTGACAAAATGCGACATATGTATTAGAATAAAACCATCAAAAGAAACAAGAAATAAAACAAAAAAAGAAGGGAGCTGATTCCACCGAAAACATAAAACTGGTTCGATTTTTTAATAGAAAAATTGAACAAAGGAAAACCAAAATCAACAAATAAAAATCAGTCAATCATCTATCATACATATTTAGAAACAGGATTCGGTTTAGTGATATGACGAGAAAGTATCATTAAAAAGAAGCGTTTTTTAAAAGAGAGATAGATAAGTGAAAAAAGAAAAAAATAAGATTGAACGATTCAGAAATTGTTGAAAAAGGAATCAAAATTGAATAAAGGAAAAGTTCAAAGAAAGAGGTATCATCCAATGGACGAGATAGTTTAAAGGGTATCGATAAAATGTCAATTTATCGATACCCTTTTTCTGGTTCATGGAAAAGCATCAAGAAGGCTCTTTTCTTATTATTAAAGATCAAATCCCCTGTAACTCAAACGGCGGCGTGTATTCTTCTTTCGCGCTGCTTTTTTCCTGCATAAAGCCGTGCGTGAGCCCCAGCTCAATCGCGGCATCGACGACTTTCTGGTATTCGTAGCTTGTGATGCGGCGGTTGATTTCCGGATATTTGCTGCTCTGGTAGAAGGGGGTGTACTGGCTCATAAGGCTTACCAGAAAATGCCCCTCCGGGAGGTTGTCGTGAATCCAGTGGAGCAGACGGATGGAATCGTCTTTGTGTTTCGGAAGAACCATATGCCGCAGGATTACGCCGCGCTTCATGAGCTGGCAGGTCTGATCATTTTCGGAGAAATCTTCCAATACCAGCGGACCGGTGTGCTTGATCATCCGTTTGACTGCTGCGGAGGCGACCGGAAAATAGTCCGGGGCGGCGGAATAGCGGGCGGACAGTTCGGAAGAGTAATATTTTAAATCCGGCAGCCAGATATCGATATAGGGAGCCAGCGCATCAACCGCCTCCAGCGTCTCATAACCGCCGCAGTTGTAGACGATCGGGATGAAAAGCTGCGGTTTGACCCGTTTTAAGACGGGCAGTAGCGACGGAAGGTACTGCGTCGGCGTCACCAGATTGATATTGTGCGCGCCCTGTGCCTGCAGTTCCAGAAAAATTTCCTCCAGGCGCGTTCCGGAAATATCTTTTCCAAAGCCTTCGCTGCTGATCTGGTAGTTCTGGCAGAAACAGCAGCGCAGCGTGCAGCCGGAAAAAAAGATGGTACCGCTTCCGTGCAGACCGCTGATACACGGTTCCTCCCACGGATGAAGCGCCGCGCGTGCCGCCCGGATACCGGCAGGGCTGTGACACCAGCCCTGTTTTTTGGTGCGGTTGATCTGACAATTTCGCGGACAGCAATGGCAGCTTTCGTAGGAGTAGGCGGCTGGTTCAGAGAACTGGACAGGCGAGCCGGCACTTGAATTAGGGAGGGGAATATATGTGTTCATAGGTTTTGCTTCCTTTTTTTATAAGATTTTTTGTAAAGATAATTCCTTCAAAGCTTTTTTACATAGTTCAAATCTGTGTTGAATCCGAAAAATCGATCGTTATAATGTATTTATTCTACTAAGAAAGATAAGCAGTGTCAAATGTGATTACATTTAATACGAAAGGGCTGGACTTTGCACTGACGGCACTGTTTGTAATGATTTTTACGGAACAGTGGATCGGACAGAAGCGCCATTGGCCGGTAGGGACTGTATTTTATATGATTCTGGTGCAGATGGTATTTGTTTAGATGCAGCGTGTTTTTGCCCCGTGTGCATTGCCTTCGGAAACAGTGCTTTTTGTTTCAGATCCGGGTTTCCCCAGGATCTGGTTGATACATTTCCAGGCATCTGTCAGCCGGTCGAGGTTCCAGGCAGCGTTGGCAGGGCTGGTGGACGGCAGTTTGATTGCCTCAATGCCAGTCTGTTTACGGCAGAAGCGGTCGTACATTTTTCCGGACAGCCCGCCGTTTGTGTAAATCGCCTGGATGGAAGCGTGATCCAGGATAGAGGCGAGGTCGTTTGGAACAACATCGCGGATGGAACTGTCGCTGGATCCTTCGATGGAACAGCTATGGATGGTGTCCCAGACGGCGATGTGGTTCCGCAGCAGAAATTCCTTCTTTTCCTCGATGGAGGATGGAACGTCTTCCTTTCGCAGGCGTGCTAAGAGCTTCCAGAAACGATTCTGCGGGTGCCCGTAGAAAAAACAGCTTTCTCGGGATTTGACCGACGGAAAGGAACCGAGGATTAGGATGCGGGAGTCGGCGTCAAAAACAGGTGGGATTGGGTGGATGATGTGGGATGGCATGGTGGAATCTCCTTTTTGCGGATTATTGTTGTCAATTATAATAAATACGAAATCAATTTTCGACTTTGATCTGGCTTCATTTGGTACATGGACATGATACTCACGAACCCGCGCTATCGCGCTCTACCGCCCTGCTTCGCATGGCTG
>ERZ773162.1176-NODE-1176-length-22428-cov-2.878425_pt1 | contig 22428 bp, 16 predicted proteins | sample MGYA00511113_ERZ773162 | MGnify/ENA primary metagenome ERZ773162 (study PRJEB29015, sample SAMEA2737807) | human gut metagenome | biome: human gut; feature: human-associated habitat; material: faeces | place: China | collected 2012 ... | reverse complement strand
TTCTGGTGGTAGGACTTGGCTGCGAGTTCCTGAAGGAAGAGCATTACCGCAGCGCAGTCTGGAAAAAAGCAAAAAAACCGGTACAGTATGTCTGTATTCAGGAGATGGGAGGCTTAAGCAAAACCATCGAAGAAGGGAAGAAACATGTCTGCCAGATGCAGAAGGAGGCAGATGCAGTACCCCGGACCGAAGCAGATCTGTCAGATCTGATCCTGGGACTGGAATGCGGCGGCTCCGATCCAACCTCCGGCTTTTCTTCTAATACGGTGCTGGGGCTTGTCACCGACGAGGTGATCGATGCCGGCGGTACCGCGATCCTGAGCGAGACCGTGGAGTGCATCGGCGCGGAGCATATTCTGCGTCAGAACGGAAGAACTCCGGAAATCGGAGAACAGATTTACCAGGCAATTCTTGACTGGGAACAGAAACGATATGAGGAATCGGGTCAGGATGTACGGTGCGGAAATCCGTCGCCGGGAAATATGGCCGGCGGCATTACCACGCTGACGGAAAAATCGCTTGGCTGCATTCATAAGGCCGGCTCCAGACCGTTTGACGGTTGTTTTGAGTATGGACAGTGGATTGACAAAAAGGGACTGTATTTTGTGAATGCGGCAGCTTCCGATGTGCTCAGTGTCACAGCATTAGCTGCCGCAGGAGCCACGCTGGTGGCGTTTACCACGGGTCTTGGCAATCCGATCGGCAATCCGGTCACGCCGGTGGTGAAGATTACCGGCAATCACGATACGGCGGAGGCTCTCTGCGAAATCATTGATATCGACACCAGTGCCAGCATACGCGGCGAGAAAAGCCTGCCGGAACTGAAATCAGAGATGCTGTCCGTCTTCGCAGAGGTCATGAACGGAAAGAAGACCCGCGCAGAAGAAAACGGGGCAAATGAACTAAGCATCAATCAGTGCTATAGTTATGCATAGCCCGTTTTTTTGAGGTGATTCTTTTACTTTTGCCAGCCCGTTCCGGGCTCCGCCATGAAAAGTGCCTTTGTAATGGGGAGGGAAAGAACTTTATCGTTTGGGCTGGTAGCGCATGTCAGATACATTGTAGATGGTGATGAAGGCCAGCGGGTCTTCCCGGCTGATGTAGTTCATCAGCTTCTGGTATTCGCCTTTGTCGACAATGGTGATGATCTCGTTGTGCCGTTCCATATTATAAGCACCGATGGCCTCGTAGATCGTGGCACCGCTGTGCAGATCCTCCACAATAAAGCGGCGAAGCGCCTCCTCCTTTTTTGTGATGATGCAGACGCGCCGTTTTACATTATGGCTGAAGATGAAGTGATCCAGAATGACACCGTTAAAGTACGTGCCGAGAATGCTTAAAACGACCGTCTTCTTGTCGTAGACCAGGGCGGCGGAAAGAGCAACGCACATGCCGGAAAGTGACATGGCCCGTCCCAGGTCCATGTGCAGGTATTTATTCATGATCTTGACTACGATATCCAGGCCGCCGGAAGAGGCATTGCGGTTAAACAGAATGCTTAAGCCGATGCTGACCACCAGAATATAGCAGAGTACATCCAGCTCCTGGCTGTCGGTCAGGGAACCGATGGCCGGAAATGCCTTTTCAAACAGGCCGAGAAACAGCGGCAGCATGACGCTGGTGTATACGGTCTTTGCTCCGAATTCTCTGCCGCAGGTAAAGAATCCGATGATGAGGAGCACTACATTCAGGATCATGGTAATAGCGGAAAGCGGAAGAGGGATAAAGTTGGAAAGCACAATACCGAGACCGGAAATGCTGCTGACAGAGGCATGGCTTGGCAGCAGGAAAAAATAGACGGCAGCGGCAATGATGGCGACTGCGGCGGTGAGGATGACGGTCTCTTTGATCAGGGAAGACCAGGAATGTTGTCTGTTCATAAGGAACCTCCGGAACGTTTCGAAATTTTCCTGCTCATTTTATCACAGGATGGGACTGCTATCAATAGCCGGAATACACTGGTTGGATGGATTGCATAAAAAAAAATGACAAACTTTGTCAAGTTTGTGCACACTTTTTGATTCCGGTATGATACTATAATGGACGTAAACCCCCCAATACATTATATAGTTTTTGCAACAAAACGAAATACCTTCTCCTGAAATGACCGGTTCCCCAACCGGTCATTTCGCATATATAGAAATAGTTTGCGGGAACATAACCGGATGAATGGAACAGAAAGCGGCAGGGAATAACATGGAAGTATATGTATCTGTGATGCGTGTGGACGCAGCACTTACAATAAAAGAAGAAGCAGATTTAAAAGGACGTCTTTCCGGGGCAAGACAGGAAAAAATAGAGAGGCTCCGCTATGCTGCGGACCGGCGTCTGTCCCTGGGGGCAGGGCTTCTTCTGGACCAGGGGCTGAAAAGGTTTGGACTCCGGGAACGGACAGAAGCGTTCGGGACGGTGGAAAATGGGAAACCGTGTCTTTTGCATCACCCGGAGATCCAGTTCAATCTTTCTCATTCCGGCTCTATGGTCATGGCTGCGTTTGCTTCCTGTCCGGTCGGCTGTGATGTGGAAAAAAAACAGAAGGCACGCATGGATGTGGCAAAACGGTTTTTTGCGCTGGCAGAGCAGAGAGCACTTTGGGCAGCAGAAACAGAGGAAGAACGGGATATGCTGTTCAGCCGTCTGTGGACCTTAAAGGAGAGCTATCTGAAGGTGGGAGGTCAGGGTATGGCTATGGCGCTTGACAGCTTTACGATCGTACCTGGCGTGCAGCCGGTCCTGGCCGGACCGAAAGAAGACAGGTATCGTTTTCAGGAGTTTTCTCTTCCGGGCTACTGCGCCTCCGTGTGTGTGCAGCGAAGCAAAGAAGGGAATGGGGAGACGTTTTTTTTCTCTTTTCAAAACCTGGAAGATATGGTATGATACCGATAGAGTTTAAAAAGGAGACGTATGACCATATGGACATGAAACGAGTGTTTTTGAAGTTAAGCGGTGAAGCACTTGCCGGACCGAAAAAAACCGGTTTTGACGAAGATACAGTCAAAGAGGTTGCCAGACAGGTGAAGATTTCCGTCGATGCAGGCGTACAGGTCGGCATCGTCATCGGAGGAGGCAACTTCTGGAGAGGACGCACCAGTGACGCGATCGAGCGCACCAAGGCAGACCAGATCGGTATGCTGGCTACCATCATGAACTGCATTTATGTTTCAGAGATTTTCCGCAACGCAGGCATGAAGACCGAGATCCTGACCCCGTTTGTATGCGGCGCGGTAACGGAGCTTTTCTCTAAAGATAAGGCCAACCGCTATTTTGAGGAGGGCAAGGTAGTCTTCTTTGCAGGCGGTACCGGACATCCGTATTTCTCTACCGATACCGGCATTACCCTGCGTGCGGTCGAAATGGACGCAGACTGCATCCTGCTTGCAAAATCCGTTGACGGTGTCTACGACAGCGACCCGGCCAAGAATCCGGACGCAAAGCGTTACGATACCATCAGCATTCAGGAGGTCATCGACAAGAAGCTTGCGGTAGTAGACCTGACGGCATCCATCATGTGCCTGGAGCACAAGATGCCAATGGCAGTATTCGATTTAAATGAAAAAGACAGCATTGCAAACGCAATGCAGGGCAAAATAAACGGCACGATCGTGACCGTCGACTAACAGGAGGAAACTATGCAGGAACACTTAAAGTTATACGAGGACAAAATGGAGAAATCCCTGGACGTGCTGCTTGACGAGTACGCATCCATCCGCGCAGGCCGTGCCAACCCGCATGTACTGGACCGCTTACGCATTGACTACTACGGAACCCCGACCCCGATCCAGCAGGTCGGCAACGTAACCGTTCCGGAAGCACGCATGATTGTGATCCAGCCGTGGGAGAAGAGCCTGTTAAAAGAGATTGAGAAGGCAATCCTGGTTTCCGATCTGGGCATCAACCCGACCAACGATGGTAACGTGATCCGCCTGGTATTCCCGGAGCTGACCGAGGAACGCCGTAAAGATCTTGCAAAGGATGTCAAGAAAAAAGGCGAGGGCGCTAAGGTTGCGATCCGTAACATCCGCCGCGATGCTATGGACAGCATCAAGAAAATGGAAAAAGCAGGAGACATCTCTGAGGACGATTTAAAGCAGGGTGAAGAGAAAATCCAGAAAATCACCGACAAGATGATCGAAAAAGTGGACAAGGCCATTGAGACAAAGACCAAGGAGATCATGACTGTCTAGTCCCTGGGATTGAATGAGCGTAAAGAGGGGAAGAGCGATCTTCCCCCTTTTCATTGTTTCACAGGAAAGTGCCAAGGCACATTCTTTTTTGCTATGCATATTGAACAGGCACCAAAGGTGCGCCTGACGATTCTGGAGATATGGAGGAATAGAAATGTCTGAACAATTAGATGGAATGGTCATTCCGAAGCATGTGGCCATGATTCTGGACGGCAACGGCCGCTGGGCGAAAAAACGCGGTCTGCCGCGTTCCATGGGCCATAAGGAAGGCTGCGTAACGGTAGAGAAAACCGTTGAGATTGCTGCCCGCCTGGGAATTGAATACTTAACCGTATATGGTTTTTCTACCGAGAACTGGAAGCGTTCCGCGGAAGAAGTGGGCGCTCTGATGCAGCTGTTCCGTTTTTATATGGTCCGCCTGCTGAAGGTGGCTTCCGCAAACAATGTCCGTGTGAAAATGATCGGAGACCGTACCCGCTTTGACCAGGATATCATTGACGGCATTAACCGTCTGGAATCTGAGACAAAAAACAATACCGGCCTGACCTTTGTCATTGCCGTAAACTACGGCGGCCGGGATGAAATTACCCGCGCCGTAAAAAAACTGGCTGCGGATTGTGCGGCAGGAAAGCAGGATCCGGAGGAGATTACCGAGCAGATTGTGGCTTCCTATCTTGATACTGCCGGCATGCCGGATCCGGATCTTCTCATCCGTACCAGCGGTGAGATCCGCCTTTCCAACTATCTGTTATGGCAGCTTGCATACACAGAAATTTATGTGACCGAATGCCTGTGGCCGGATTTTGATCAGGAAGAGCTGGAGAAGGCAATCATGGCCTACAACCGGCGTGATCGTCGCTACGGCGGAGTCAAGCAGGCATAAAAGGAGGGGACCGGATGTTTACAAAACGGCTGGTAAGTGGTATTATTCTCGTCATTCTTGCTATTATAATAGTAGGAAAGGGCGGAGCACTGCTGTATGGTGTTACGGCGCTGATCTCCCTGATCGGCCTGTTTGAGCTGTACCGGGTACTGAAGATTGAGAAAAATGCCATGGGCGTGGTGGGCTATATTACAGCGCTTTCTTATTACGGACTGGTATGGTTCGACGGCCATCACTATGTGACGCTGATGGCAATTGCGGCTCTTATGGTTATGATGGCAATCTATGTTTTTACCTTTCCGAAGTACCGGACAGAAGAGGTGGCAGAGTCCTTTTTTGGTGTGTTTTATGTGGCTGTGATGCTGTCATATCTGTATCAGGTCCGCGCTATGGGTGACGGAAGGTATCTGGTATGGCTGATCTTCTTAAGCTCCTGGGGCTGCGACACCAGTGCTTACTGTGTCGGTATGCTGCTTGGAAAGCATAAGCTTGCACCCGTGTTAAGCCCGAAAAAATCCGTGGAAGGTGCTGTGGGCGGCGTAGCCGGCGCGGCGCTTCTGGGCTTTTTATTTGCAACGGTATTTGGCGGAAAGATGACGGAGCTTATGTATCCGCGTCTGGCCTGCACCCTGGCCTGTGCCATTGCGGCTGTCATCTCCCAGATCGGCGACCTGGCGGCATCCGCGATCAAGCGCAACCACGACATCAAGGATTACGGCAATCTGATCCCGGGACACGGAGGAATCCTGGACCGTTTCGACAGCATGCTGTTTACGGCTCCGGCAATCTTTTTTGCCCTGCTGTTTCTGCCGTAGTATAAACGAGGAGGGTACAAATGAAACGTATTGCGATTTTAGGTTCTACCGGCTCCATCGGTACGCAGACCCTGGAGGTTGTAGAAAATAATCAGGATATTCAGGTAACGGCCCTGGCAGCCGGAAGCAACATCAGACTGTTAGAAGAACAGATCCGCAAATTCCATCCGACCCTGGCCTGTGTCTGGGATGAAAAGAAGGCTGCGGAGCTGAGAACGAACATTGCGGATCTTTCCGTAAAGGTAGTGAGCGGCATGGACGGCCTGTTAGAGGTGGCGGTACAGCCGGAGGCAGAGATCCTGGTCACTGCCATTGTCGGCATGATCGGCATCCGTCCTACCATCGCAGCCATGAAGGCAGGAAAGGACATTGCACTGGCAAACAAGGAGACTCTGGTCACTGCAGGACATATCATCATGCCCCTTGCAAAAGAGGTGGGTGTGAAGATCCTTCCGGTGGACAGTGAGCACAGTGCTATTTTCCAGAGCTTAAACGGCGAGGATAAAAAGGCTATTGACAAGATTCTGTTAACGGCCTCCGGCGGTCCGTTCCGCGGCTGGACAAAAAAACAGCTGGCCGGTGTGCGGCCGGAGGATGCGTTAAAGCATCCGAACTGGACGATGGGACGCAAGATCACCATTGATTCCTCCACCATGGTCAACAAGGGACTGGAGGTTATGGAAGCCCGCTGGCTCTTCGGTGTGGAAATGGATCAGGTACAGGTTGTGGTACAGCCGCAGAGTGTCATCCATTCCATGGTGCAGTTTGCGGACGGCGCAGTCATTGCGCAGCTCGGCACTCCGGATATGAAGCTGCCGATCCAGTATGCGCTTTATTACCCGGAACGAAGATTTTTGCCGGGAGAGCGTCTGGATTTTGCGAAACTGGGAAGCATTACCTTTGAAGACCCGGATATGGAAGTATTTCGCGGCTTAAAGCTGGCTTACCGGGCCGGAAAGCGCGGAGGCTCCCTGCCGACGGTCTACAACGCGGCCAACGAGTACGCGGTAGGAAAGTTCTTAAACCGTGAGATTTCCTATCTGACCATCATAGATATGATCGAGGGTGCCATGGAGCATCACAAGGTTGTTGAAAACCCGGATGTGGACGCGATCCTTGCAGCTGAGCGGGAAACCTATGAATATATAGAAAGCAGGTGGTAGTGTGCTGAATATTCTTGCAGCAGTGCTGCTGTTTGGATTTATTGTACTGGTGCACGAATTCGGACATTTTCTGCTGGCGAAATGCAGCGGAATCGGAGTTGTGGAATTTTCTGTGGGTATGGGGCCGCGCATTTTCAGTGTGGAAAAAGGTGAGACCCGGTACTCCATCAAGGCGCTGCCTTTTGGCGGTTCCTGCATGATGGTGGGGGAAGACTCAGAAAACCCGGATCCGAAGGCCTTTAACAATAAGCCGGTGTTATCCCGCATCGCGGTCATTGCGGCAGGACCGGTATTCAACTTTATCCTGGCATTTCTGTTTGCCATGCTCATTGTGGCGCAGATCGGCCACGACGCGCCGGTACTGACCGGTGTCATGGAGAAAAGCCCGGCCGAGGAGGCAGGACTTCAGGCAGGAGACCGCATCACAAGGATCAACGGACGCCATATCACGGCATACCGGGATATCATGCTGTATACCTTTTCCCATCCGGGACAGGAGATGAAGGTCTCCTTCACGAGACCGGCGCAGGAGGGTACGGCAGGAAGTGATGGCGCGACCAGCGGATTTGTTACGCTGACCCCACGCTTCAGTGAGGAATACCAGTCCTACCTGATGGGTGTGCAGTTTGGCGGATATCAGAGGATTCATGGAATCGGACAGCTGATCCGTTACAGTGCCTATGAGGTCAAATACTGTGTCACCTCTACCATTGACAGCCTGGGCATGTTGTTCCGGCATCAGATCCGTGCAGACGAGGCTGTGACCGGACCGGTCGGTATTGTCAATATGGTTGGCGAGACCGTCCAGGAAAGCCGCCAGATCAGTGCCCGCGCGGTCGTGCTTACACTGGCCAACTGGGTGCTTCTCTTAAGCTCCAGCCTTGGCATCATGAATCTGCTCCCGATTCCGGCACTGGACGGCGGACGCCTGGTGTTTCTGCTCATTGAGCTGGTTCGGGGAAAGCCGGTGGACCCGGAAAAAGAAGGCATGGTGCATATGGCCGGCATGGCGGTGTTAATGGCACTGATGGTGCTGGTATTATTTAACGACATCCGCAATCTGATGTAAAACAGGAGCGGACAGGAACGCTGCGGAATGTGTCGGTGACATATTTCAGGCGGCAATATTGCTGATAAAAGAAGGGGAAGAGCATATGGAACGGAGAATGACAAAGGAAATCCGGATCGGAAACCGGAAGATCGGCGGGGGAAACCCGATCCTGATCCAGTCAATGTGCAACACCAAAACGGAGGATGCCGCGGCAACCGTGGCACAGATTTTAAAGCTGGAGCAGGCAGGCTGCGACATAATCCGGGTGGCGGTGCCGACTATGGAAGCTGCAGAAAGCCTGAAGGCCATCAAACGCCAGATCCACATTCCGCTGGTGGCAGACATTCATTTTGATTATCGTCTGGCTATCGCGGCCATGGAATGCGGAGCAGACAAGATCCGCATCAATCCGGGCAATATCGGAAGCGCAGAGCGGGTGCGGGCTGTGGTGGATAAAGCGAAGGAATACGGTGTGCCGATCCGTGTTGGCGTTAACAGCGGCTCCCTGGAAAAGCCGCTCATTGAAAAGTACGGCGGCGTGACCGCAGAGGGCATTGTGGAGAGCGCACTGGATAAGGTGCATATCATCGAGGATCTGGGCTATGATAATCTGGTCATCAGCATCAAATCATCTGATGTTCTCATGTGTGTCAAGGCACATGAACTGATCTCCAGCCAGACGGATTATCCGCTCCATGTCGGTATCACGGAATCTGGGACACTGACCAGTGGCAACATCAAGTCATCGATCGGTCTGGGACTGATCTTACACCAGGGCATTGGCGATACCATCCGCGTTTCTCTGACCGGAGATCCGATCGAGGAGATCAAGTCTGCCAAGTTGATCCTGCGCACTCTGGGGCTGCGCAAGGGCGGCATTGAGGTCGTATCCTGTCCGACTTGTGGACGTACACAGATCGATCTGATCGGACTGGCGAACCGCGTAGAAAATCTTGTGGCAGGTTATCCTTTGGATATCAAGGTTGCCGTCATGGGCTGTGTGGTCAACGGACCGGGCGAGGCAAAAGAGGCAGACCTTGGTGTTGCGGGTGGCATTGGCGAAGGTCTTTTGATCAAACATGGTCAGGTAGTCAAGAAAATGCCGGAAGAAGAATTACTCCCGGCATTAAAATACGAATTAGATCATTGGGGAGAGTAGCCCCTTAGTTGGAGTGAAGCAGATTGGATAAAAGTTTTCAGGAAGTTTTTCCATCCTTACAATTAGATAATGACTTAATGCAGATCATGCAGGGAGCAATGATTCAGAAGGTAAGTACGAACCGGGACAGAAGTGCCATTCGTATTTACCTTCATTGTGATTCCCTTGTTCCCAAGCGCCGTATCTGGAAGATGGAAGATGCGATCAAGAAACAGTGCTTTGCAAAAGAAAATGTAACGATACATATCATAGAGTCTTTTTCATTATCTGCATTATATACGCCGGAAAAATTATACGATATTTATAAGGACAGTATTTTAGAGGAGATCAATGCCTATAGTGCCCTTTTATTTGGCGTATTCAAAAAAGCGGATTTTACCTTTTCAGAGGATCATCTTCTGGTCACTCTGGAAGATACGGTCATCGCACATGGCTATGAGCAGGAACTGCACGATATCTTAGATAAGATCTTTTGTCAGCGCTGCGGGCAGAAACTCATCATTGATTTTTCCTATAAAGAACCGGTTGCAAGCAAGTATCGTGAAAATTCACAGATACTGATCGACAACCAGATCGCGGAGATCACAAGACAAAACCGCATGCGCCAGCAGCAGAAGGAACTGCTGAATGCAGAGGAGGGCGAGCAGGATACCGGCAGCGAGAAGCCAGCCAAGCCTGCCGGCAAAGCTGTCGGAAACGAAAAGAAGTCCTTTGGCAAAGGCGGTGGCAGACGCGGTGGCTTTGCAGCGAAAAAATCCAACAATCCGGATGTTATTTATGGACGTGAATTTGATGATGAACCGATTCCAATTCAGGAGATTTCCGGTGAGATCGGCGAGGTAACCATCCGCGGACAGATCATCAGTTTTGAAAGTCGAGAGATCCGCAATGAGCGTACGATTTTAATGTTTGCCATCACGGACTTTACGGATACGATCGTCAGCAAGATCTTTGTGTCAAATGATCAGGTGGACGAGGTCTGTCAGGGAATCAAGAACGGTGCTTTTATCAAGTTAAAAGGCGCACCGATGATCGATAAATTTGACCATGACCTTACCATGAGTTCGGTCTTTGGCATTATGCGTATCCCGGACTTTACGACTTCCCGTCATGATCATGCCCCGGATAAGCGTGTAGAGTTACACTGCCATACCAAGATGAGTGATATGGATGGGGTATCGGATGTCAAGGATATCATCAAGCGGGCAGCCGGTTGGGGACATCAGGCGATCGCAATTACCGACCATGGAGCCGTACAGGCTTTCCCGGATGCAGACCATACCGTGCATGATCTGGATACGGACTTCAAGGTGATCTATGGCTGTGAGATCTATCTGGTGGATGATACCAAAGGTATTGTGACGGATTCCAAGAACCAGAGTCTGGATGATACCTATGTGGTCTTTGACTTGGAGACGACAGGATTTCATGCAAAAAATAATAACATCATAGAGATCGGAGCGGTCAAGGTCGTTGGCGGGCAGATCACGGAACGTTTTTCCGAGTTTGTCAATCCGAAAGAACCAATTCCTTTCCGTATTACCGAACTGACCAGCATCCGTGATGAGGATGTCATTGATGCGGAGGATATTACAAAGATCCTGCCACGTTTTATGGATTTTTGCAAGGGTGCTATCATGGTTGCCCATAATGCAGACTTTGATATGAGTTTTATCAAGGCAAATTGCGAACGACTGGGACTGCCATGTGACTTTACCTATGTGGATACGGTGGCTCTGGCGCGTTATCTGCTTCCGTCACTCAGCAAGTTCAAACTGGACAATGTGGCAAAGGCAGGGGGTGTATCTTTGGAACACCATCATAGGGCAGTAGATGATGCGGGCTGTACCGCAGAGATCTACGTCAAGTTCTTGGAAATGTTAAAAGACCGTGGCTTTGAGACACTGGATGATGTCAACAAGGACGGTATGGCATCTGATGAGACCATCCGCAAGATGCCGTCTTACCACTGTATCGTCTTAGCAAAAAATGACATTGGACGTATCAATCTCTATCGTTTGATCTCCATGTCACACTTACAGTATTATTACAGAAGACCAAAGATCCCAAAGAGCCAGTTGCAGAAATATCGGGAGGGTCTGATCATCGGCTCGGCATGTGAGGCGGGAGAATTATACCGCGCCATCCTAAACAGCCGACCGGAAGAAGAGATCACGCGTATCGTGAATTTCTATGATTATCTGGAGATCCAGCCGCTCGGAAACAATGCCTTTATGCTCCGTAAGGATGACGGACTGATCAAGAGCGAAGAAGACCTGCGCAATATCAACCGCAGGATTGTCTCCTTAGGAGAAATCTTTAAAAAGCCGGTTGTTGCGACCTGTGATGTGCATTTTCTGGATCCGCAGGATGAAGTATATCGCCGTATCATTATGGCGGGCAAGGGCTTTTCGGATGCCGACGATCAGGCACCTTTGTATCTGCGTACTACCGAGGAGATGTTGGAGGAGTTTTCCTATCTTGGTTCTGCCAAGGCGGAGGAAGTCGTTATCACCAACACCAACCGGATCGCCGATATGTGTGAGCCGATCTCGCCGGTGCGACCGGACAAATGTCCACCAGTCATTGAAAACTCAGACGGCATGCTGAGAAAGATCTGCTATGATAGGGCGCATGCGCTCTATGGCGATGATCTGCCGCCTGTCGTAGAAGAGAGACTGGAAAGAGAACTCAAATCCATCATCGGCAATGGTTATGCCGTGATGTATATCATCGCACAGAAACTGGTGTGGAAGTCCAATGAGGACGGCTATCTGGTTGGATCCCGAGGCTCCGTAGGCTCCTCCTTCGTGGCGAACATGGCGGGTATCACCGAGGTAAATTCCTTAAGCCCGCATTATCTGTGCCCGAAATGCCATTACTCGGATTTTGATTCCGAGGATGTAAAGAAATTCTCCGGCATGGCAGGCTGCGATATGCCGGACCTGCGCTGCCCGAAGTGCGGTGCCATGATGTCGAAGCAGGGCTTTGATATCCCGTTTGAGACCTTCCTGGGCTTTAAGGGAGATAAGGAGCCGGATATCGACTTAAACTTCTCCGGCGAGTACCAGAGTAAGGCTCACGATTACACGGAGGTTATCTTTGGAAAGGGACAGACCTTCCGTGCGGGAACCATCGGCACCCTGGCGGATAAAACAGCATTCGGTTTTGTGAAACGTTACTATGAGGAGCGGGGCGTCCACAAGCGTAACTGCGAGATTGACCGGATCGTGCAGGGCTGCGTAGGCGTGCGGCGTACCACCGGACAGCATCCGGGAGGCATCGTTGTTCTGCCGATCGGAGAGGAAATCTATTCCTTTACTCCGGTGCAGCGTCCGGCGAACGATATGACCACATCCACGGTAACAACGCATTTCGATTACCATTCGATAGACCACAACCTGTTAAAGCTGGATATTCTGGGACATCAGGATCCGACCATGATCCGCATGCTGCAGGATCTGACTGGTCTGGATCCGGTAAAGGACATTCCGCTGGATTCCCCGGAGGTGATGTCGCTGTTCCAGAACACTTCGGCCCTTGGCATCACGCCGGAGGATATTGGCGGCTGCAAGCTGGGCGCGCTGGGTATTCCGGAGTTTGGTACGGACTTTGCGATGCAGATGTTAATTGACGCACAGCCCAAATACTTTTCCGATCTGGTCCGCATTGCCGGCCTGGCCCATGGAACCGATGTATGGCTGGGCAATGCGAAGGACCTCATCTTAAGCGGACAGGCCACCATCCAGACTGCAATCTGCTGTCGAGATGATATCATGGTATATCTGATCCAGATGGGACTGGAGGAAGGACTTTCCTTTACCATCATGGAGAGTGTTCGAAAGGGTAAGGGCTTAAAACCGGACTGGATCGAGGAAATGAAGAAGCACGATGTGCCTCAGTGGTACATTGATTCCTGCTTAAAGATCAAGTACATGTTCCCGAAGGCCCACGCGGCAGCGTACGTTATGATGGCATGGCGTGTGGCGTACTGTAAGGTATTCTACCCGCTGGCCTATTATGCGGCCTTCTTCAGTATCCGCGCCAACGGCTTTTCCTATGAGCTGATGTGCCTGGGCCGGGATAAGCTTGAGTATCATCTGGCGGACTTTAAGAAACGTTCGGACTCCCTGTCCAAGGCAGAGCAGGATACCCTGCGCGATATGCGTATCGTACAGGAAATGTATGCCCGGGGCTATGACTTTATGCCGATCGACATTTACCGTGCCCAGGCCGACCGGTTCCAGGTCATCGACGGCAGGCTGATGCCGTCCCTAAGCAGCATTGCCGGACTGGGACTGAATGCGGCAGAGGGTGTGGTGTACGCGGCCAAGGACGGCCCCTTCCTCTCCAGAGAGGATTTCCGTGCCCGCACCAAGGTCAGCAAGACCATCTGTGACCTGATGAGTGATCTGGGGCTTCTCGGAGACCTGCCGGAGAGCAATCAGCTGTCGCTGTTTGACTTTTAAAAGACCCATCTAAGTTTATGGAAGATAAATAACGAAAAAGAGGAGAAGAAAGCATGATCAAACTGTTGAAAAACGCAAATGTTTATGCACCGGAGAAACTGGGGAAAAAAGATATCCTTGTGGAGGGAGAGAAGATCCTTCTCATGCGGGATTCAATTGAGGGGTACGAGGGCCTTCCGGGGGTGGAGACCTATGACCTGGAAGGAAAAACCGTTGTTCCGGCGTATATTGACCTGCATGTGCATATCACCGGAGGCGGCGGAGAGCAGGGACCGGCATCCCGTGTCCCGGAATCCCAGCTCAGCGAATTCTTCAAAAACGGTATTACCACCGTAGTAGGACTTCTGGGAACCGACGGCGTGACGCGAAGTGTCGAGAACCTGGTGGCCAAGGCCCGTGCACTGACCGAAGAGGGAATGACGGTGTATACCCTGACCAGCTCCTACGGTTATCCGCCGACCACACTCACCGGAAGTGTAGAGCGTGATATCATCCTGATTCCGCCGATGATCGGCGTTAAGGTGGCGGTATCCGACCACAGAAGCTCCAATCCTGGCGGCGAGGAGCTGATCGCGCTGGCAACCGCAGCCCGCAGGGCAGGTCTTCTGAGCAATACACCGGGACTGGTAACCATGCATATGGGCGACGGGGACGGAAGACTGGATCCGGTCTTTTATGTTCTGGACCACTCCGATGTTCCGGCCAAGAACCTGCTTCCGACTCATATTTTACGTAATCCGGGTCTGATCGACGCAGGTGCTGACCTGGTGCGCCGCGGCGGCTATATTGACTGTACTGCAGGCGCGGATGATGAGGAGGTGGAATCCGATACCATGAAGCTTTATGAGCTGCTGCATCGTGAGGGCGTGAGCCTGGACCATGTGACCATATCCAGTGACGCGTTCGGCAGTCAGCCGCGCTTCAATGAGGAAGGCGAGTGCGTTGGACTGACCTATGCATCCCCGAAGTATCTGCACCGCACCATTCAGATCCTCGTGAGAGAGGGAATGCCGCTTGAGGATGCCCTACAGCTTCTGACCAGCACTCCGGCCGTGCTCCTTGGAAAGGAAGGTATCAAGGGCTGTGTGGCAGAAGGCGCCGACGCAGATCTTCTGGTACTGGATGAGGATCTGAATATCAACAGCCTGTTTGCCCGCGGGAAGGTTGCTGTGTGGGAGCAGGAGGTGAGGATGAAGGGCAGATTTGAACAGTAAGACAAACAACAGGAGAATGACATGACTGATCTATACTTTTTTATCTTGACTGCCATTAATCTTTTTGTACTCCTTTTTATGTGTGTCCTGATCAGGCTCAGTGAAACCCTGAATCCCAGGCAGGCGAGAGGATTTTTAGTCACATATATTCTGATCGGCAGTATTTCCATTCTGGAGCTGATTTCCGTGCTGGTGAACGACGGACCGCTCTGGCTGCGCTGGCTGAACATCCTTTCCAATTACCTGGGCTTTGGTCTGACTCCTGCAGTGCCGATCTGTCTCGTGTATACCCTGAACTGCGCGGAAGGCAAGACAGGGACGCTTAAGGCAGCAGTGGCCCTGGAAATCCTGTATCTGCTTTTGCTGACGGGGTCTCTGTTTTCAAATGGTCTGGTGTTTTCTGTAGATACGGCAAACCATTATTCCCGCCAGAGCGGCTTCCACATTTACTTGTTCATGTATTATCTGGGAATTGCTTATCTGCTGTTCAGCTCCCTGGAAATGGCCAGAAATTTCCAGAACAGGGGGCGGGAGCTGATCTATGCTCTTGCCGGATTTCTGGCCGTTGGGACGCTGGTACAGATCCTGATCCCGGAAATCCACATTACCTGGCTTTGCGTCACACTGATTGCAGTGCTGTATTTTCTGTACTGCAACGAGATGTGGAATCAGCTGGATGGACTGACGGGACTGCTGAGCCAGAAGAGCTATCTGAACCGAACCATGAATCTGGGAGCAAAAGACCGTATGCTGATCGTGCTTGACGTGGATGATTTCAAGCACATCAACGATACCCTCGGCCATCTGGTCGGAGACCAGTGCTTAAAGGAAATCGCGGATTGCCTGAAAAAGGCATATTCCCGATACGGAAACTGCTACCGCATCGGGGGCGATGAGTTCTGTGTTCTGCTGCAGGAGCCGGAAAAAGAAAAATTCTGCAGGGAAAAGTTTTTCTGGGCCATGGAAAAGCGCAGAAAAGAAGTTCCCATTCTGCCGCAGGTTTCCTACGGAAGCGCTGAGCTTCTGGAACAGGAAAGCATTCTTGACGCGAAAGAGCGGGCAGACCAGAATATGTATGAGGATAAAAAAGAACACAAGGCGAGAGTGACAGTTACGGAATAAAAACCATTCCGTAACTGTCATTTTTATTTTCGTCATTTTTACCTATAAAAACAGAGGGAACAGAGGACCGGAGAAAGCATGCAAAAATTCCAAAAACTTGTCGACAAGTATACAAAAAGAAAGTCTGAAAACTTGCAAAACGAAACATAAGTTAAAATAATAACGAAATATAAGCGGAAATGGATCTTGTGAAGAAATTTTATGAAAAAGATAATATGTATAGATAGACATGTTTGTATAACCATGCAGCAATTTTTATATTTCAGGAGTATCTATGGAAGAAAATTGTGGCACTAATAAATGGACCTACCAATCAAACATTGTTAAAAAAATTTCGCCCAAAAACGGCAGATATTTCTTGTAAAAGTTACATATTGCAGAAAAATACCAGACTGAATATAATCGCAGTATCAAAAATAACCGCGGCACATGAATGATGAAACGAAAATAAAATCTCGAGATTTACTTTGATTGTCTGCATGGACATTATTGGTTGAGCAAATTTGGGAGGTATTTCTATGTTTCTTTTGTTTCTGCTGGCGATGATCCCGATCCTCTGGCTGGTCATCGCACTCAGCGTTTTGAAGATGCCCGGTCACAAAGCCTGTTTCCTTGCCTGGCTCCTGACTGCATTCTTATCTGTGGTATGCTGGAAGTTTCCGGCAGGGAATATGGCAACAGCAACGCTGGAGGGCGTGCTGAACGCACTCTGGCCAATCTGCCTGGTCATCATTGCAGCACTTTTTACCTACAACCTGATTTTAAAGACAGGCGCGATGGAAGAAATCAAGAAGATGCTTGCTGGCGTGTCGAAGGATAAGCGTGTTCTGCTCCTTCTGATCGGCTGGGGCTTTGGAAACTTCATGGAAGGTATGGCAGGCTTTGGAACCGCGGTTGCGATCCCGGCATCGATGCTCGCAGGCATTGGTGTGGACCCGATCGGAGCAGTAGTCGGATGTCTCGTGGTCAATTCCACGCCAACCGCCTTTGGCTCTGTCGGAGTTCCGACGGTAACACTTGTTTCTGTGGCCGGAGTAGAAACCATGGCATTATCCGCGCATGTGGCAATGCTTCAGGCAATCCTGGTCATCCTTTCCCCCTTCCTTCTGGTGGCGATCGGCTCCAGAAGCGTAAAGGCGCTTAAGGGCATGGTTCCCATGATCCTGATCGCGGCACTGTCTTACCTGATCCCCTGGTATGCAGCTGCCTGCTTCATCGGACCGGAGCTTCCGGATATCATCGGTTCCATCTGCTCCATGGTCTGCATTGTGCTGGCATCGAGAGTGCTGAACCGGGAACCGGCTCCGGAGTATTCCATTGAAGTTTCAGGGAAAACGGCCGATAACAGCTTTACGGTGAGTGAGGGCTTAAAAGCCTGGTGCCCGTTTGTTCTGATCTTCATTCTGCTGATGGCAACCTCGAATCTGTGTCCGCCGGTCCACAATGCGATCGCCGGTATCAAAACCTCGGTGCAGATTTACAGTGGGGAAAATGCCGGAAAGCTTTCCTTCAGCTGGATCAATACGCCGGGCGTGATCATTTTTGCGGCAGCCATCATCGGAGGTCTGGTGCAGGGAGCAGCGCCGGACGTCATGGCAGGAGTATTGGCAGAGACACTGAAAAAGTACTGGAAGACTATTGTTACCATCTGCTCTGTTATGGCAACCGCAAAGATCATGAGCTATAGCGGCATGATCTCCGACATCGCAAAACTGCTGGTGGAGATAACCGGAAGTGCATATCCGTGCATAGCGCCGCTCATCGGTGCGGTCGGAGCCTTTGTTACCGGCTCCGGAACATCCACCTGCGTTTTATTTGGTGGTCTGCAGAGTCAGACCGCAGCATCTCTGGGCTTTGACCCCTCCTGGATGGCGGCAGCGAACGTATGCGGAGCCGGAATCGGCAAAATGGTCTGTCCGCAGAGCATTGCGATCGGTGCGGGAGCAATCGGCGCAGTCGGAGCGGAGAGTAAGATCCTGGGTACGGTATTTCGGTATTTTGCACTGTTCGTAGTGCTGGCAGGAGGTATCTGCTTTGCAGGCGTGCTGATGGGGATCTGATCCCTCAGCATGAGGCATGTGCTGGTGCACATCCTGTTTCACAGCATTTCATTATGACAACAATTTCTAAAGGAGGAACTTACATATGAGTTACATTATTTCTGAAGATGGCAAGGAGCTTTTAAAGGATGTCCGTGATTTCTGCGTCAACGAAGTAAAGGAGCAGGTGAAGGAGTACGACATTTCCGGTGAGTGGCCAAAAGAGATTTACGATAAGGCGATCGAGATGCAGCTTCACATGATGGATGTTCCGGAAGAGTATGGCGGACTTGGGCTGGATCATATCGATCAGGCAGCCATTGTAGAGCAGATTGCCTGGGCAGATGCCGGTGTGGCAGTTACCTTAAACGGCAACGGACTGGCTTTAAAGCCGGTACTCCTGGCAGGAAACGATGAGCAGAAGCAGAAATGCTGTGATATCATCATAAATGGCGGCTTTGGTTCCTTTGCACTGACGGAGCCGAATGCCGGCTGCGATGCCGGTGCAGGAAAGACCACAGCGGTCCGTGAGGGTGATGAGTACGTATTAAATGGAAGAAAGTGCTTCATTACCAACGCAAGTGTGGCAGATTTCTTTGTTGTAACCGCAATGACAGCGAAGGATCAGGGAACAAAAGGCATATCCGCCTTCCTGGTATACAAAGGAACTCCTGGTTTAAGCATTGGCAATCATGAGAACAAGATGGGTATCCGCTGCTCCACCACCAGTGATGTGATCCTTGAGGATGTAAGGATCCCGGCTGAGAACCGTCTGGGAGAGGAAGGAACCGGCTTCATCACCGCTATGAAGACTCTGGATCTGGCCCGTACCTGGTGCGCAGCGATCGGCGTCGGCGTAGCTCAGAGATGTATTGATGAAGCAGTTGCTTATTCTAAGCAGCGTGTTCAGTTCGGCAAACCGATCAGCAAGAATCAGGCAATCCAGTTCAAGATCGCTGATATGGAGATCCGCACCGAGGCATCCAGACAGCTGATCGCCCATTCCATCCGTCTGGCTGATATGGGACTTCCGTTCAGCAAGGAATCCGCAGCAGCAAAATGCTTCACAGGCGATTCTGTGATGCAGACTGCCATTGATGCAGTACAGATCCTGGGCGGCTACGGCTACAGCCGTGAGTATCCGGTAGAGAAGCTGATGCGTGACGCGAAGATCTTCCAGATCTTTGAAGGAACCAACGAGATCCAGAGAATGGTAGTCGGAAGAGCCGTAATCGGAAAATAAAGAAGAACACTGGTTGAAGGAGGATATAGAGAATATGGATATTCTGGTATTTGTAAAACAGGTTCCGGATGACAGCGTGGAGATCCATCTGGACGGGGCTGGCGTACCGGCAGTCAAGGATGCAGAAAAGGTAACCAACGCGTTTGATACTTATGCACTGGAGCTTGCAACACGCTATACGGAGGCAAACGGCGGTGAGGTTACCGTGGCAGCCATTGGAACTGAGGACTGCACCAGCATGATGAAAAACCTTCTGGCAGTTGGAGCAAAGAAGGCATACTTATTCAAAGACGATGTTTTCGCAGGCGCAGATGAAGGTGCTGTTGCAGCATACCTTGCAAAGGCAGTTAAGAAATGTGAGGCAGAGAATGGACAGCCCTACGGCATGATCCTCTGCGGCAAGGAATCTACCGATGAGATCAGCGGTCAGGTTGGCGCACGCCTGGCAGAAATCCTGGGAACCGGCTTTGTATCCAGCGTGATCGAGGCAAAGCCGCAGGGCGATGGTCTTGTGGCCAAGCAGGAAACAGAGGAGGGCTATATCCGCTACAGCGTGGCACAGCCAGCAGTCTTCACCATCGCAAAACCGGCCTACGATCCGCGTTATCCGAACATTAAGGCAAAGCTGGCAGCGAGAAAGGCCGTTGTGCCGGTATTTTCCGCTGCGGACGCAGATATTTCAGGAGAAGAATCCAGGGTATCTCTGAAGGGCTACAGTGAGCCGCCAAAGAGAAGCGCAGGTATCCGCATCAAGGAAAAAGAGGCAGCGGACGCAGTGAGCAAGGCAATGGAAAAGATGCTTCAGGATAAGGCATTGTAAGGAGGAGACCGCAGATGAAAGTACTGGTATATATTGAAACAAAAGAGGGTGCACCGGTTCCGGGCAGTCTGGAGCTTCTGACTGCCGCAAAGGAGCTTGGCGAGACAGTTGCCGTTGCCGCAGAGGATAAAGCTGCCGCAGAAAAGGCAGCAGCTTATGGAGCAAAGGTTACCGTATTAAAAACCGGTGAAGCTTCAGAAGATGCACAGACCGCTGCGCTGGAGAGCTATATCCGGGAAGTACAGCCGGAGCTGGTCCTGTTTTCCGGCACACAGCTCGGAAAAGACCTGGCACCGCGTCTGGCTCAGCGCTTTGACGCAGGCTGCGTAACCGATGTGACGGTCATTGACAAGACAGACAGCGGACTGGAATTTGTACGGCCGGCATACGGCGGAACCATTCTGGAGCGCCTTTTCGTATCCGGTCCCATCCGGTTTGCAACTGTCCGCAGCGGCAGTTTCGAAAAACCGGAGGCTGCAGAGGGCAGCGTAGAGGAAAAAGACATGCCGTTCGCTGAAGATATCCTCAAAGCAAAGGTTCTGGACGCAGCGAAGGAAATTACGGAAGCCATTGATCTGGAAGGTGCGGATGTCATTGTGACCGGAGGCCGCGGCATGGGTGACGCCGAAGGCTTTAAGCTGGTGGAGGAGCTGGCAGCACTGTTAGGCGGCGTGGTCGGAGCGTCCCGTCCGGCCATCGAGGCAGGCTGGGCATCCCGTGCTCACCAGGTAGGCCAGTCCGGCAAGATCGTTGCGCCGAGGCTTTACATTGCCTGCGGTGTATCCGGAGCCATGCAGCATGTATCCGGTATCATGGGATCCAAATATATTGTAGCCATCAACAAGGATGAGGCTGCCTCCATTTTCGATATCGCGGATGTCGGTATTGTGGGAGATGTCAAAGAAATCCTTCCGCTTCTGATCGAAGAAATCAAAAAACGGAAATAAACTTGATGCCTGGGGGAGTTACCCTTATAATATGAGGAGGAATTACAATGGAAAAATATAATCAGCTGACTCCGGAAATTATTGCCCAGATTCAGGCAGTGTCAGATCACGTGCTCACAGGAGACGATATCAACGCAGACTTTGCAAGAGATGAGATGCCGATCTACGGCACCCATATGCCGGACCTGGTAGTTCAGCCAACCTCCACCGAGGAGGTTGCGGCAGTCATGAAGATCTGCTACGAAAATACCATCCCGGTGACTCCGAGAGGCGCCGGTACCGGTCTTGCAGGCGGTGCGGTTCCGCTTCTTGGCGGTGTGCTCATGGATACCTCCAAGATGAACCGGATCTTAAGCTACGACATGGAAAACTTTGTCGTAGAGATAGAGAGCGGCGTGCTCTTAAATGATCTGGCCAATGACTGTATAAGTAAAGGAATGATGTATCCGCCGGATCCGGGCGAAAAATTTGCCTGTGTTGGCGGAAACGTATCTACGAACGCAGGTGGCATGAGAGCAGTCAAATACGGAGCAACCCGCGATTACGTGCGTGCCATGACCGTGGTCCTGCCGACCGGCGAGATCACCCATCTGGGCGCGACCGTATCCAAGACCTCTTCTGGCTACTCCCTGCTGAACCTGATGATCGGCTCCGAGGGAACACTGGGTATCATCACGGAGCTGACCTTAAAGATCATTCCGGCACCAAAGGTAGTGGCATCCCTCATCATTCCGTTTGAGGATTTAAATACCGCGCTTTCCGCTGTTCCGAAGATCAAAATGTCCGGCTTAAATCCGCAGGCCATCGAGTTCATGGAGCGTGAGATCGTCTTAAGCTCCGAGCGCTACATTGGCCGCAGCGTATTTCCGCAGGAGCTGGAGGGACAGCAGATCGGTGCTTATCTTCTGGTGACCCTGGATGCAGGCAGCCAGGATGAGCTGGACAATATGCTGGAGCAGATGGCAGAGCTGGTACTGGATGCGGGTGCTATGGATGTGCTGGTAGCGGATACCCCGGCCAAGATCAAGGATGCCTGGGCAGCACGCTCCTCATTCCTGGAAGCAATCATGCATGAGACAAAGCTGCTTGATGAGTGTGATGTTGTAGTTCCGGTCAATAAGATCGCAGATTATCTGGATTTTGTCAACAAGACCGGTGAGGATTGCGGACTGGTGATCAAGTCCTTCGGCCACGCAGGTGACGGAAACCTTCACATTTACCAGTGCTCCAACGACCTGGAGGAGGAAGAGTTTAAGTCTCGTGTCGACAAATTCTTTGAGATTATTTATAGGGAAGCTACCAATTGCGGAGGTCTGGTA
>ERZ773162.1174-NODE-1174-length-22574-cov-24.480616_pt1 | contig 22574 bp, 18 predicted proteins | sample MGYA00511113_ERZ773162 | MGnify/ENA primary metagenome ERZ773162 (study PRJEB29015, sample SAMEA2737807) | human gut metagenome | biome: human gut; feature: human-associated habitat; material: faeces | place: China | collected 2012 ... | reverse complement strand
TACTCCTTGGGCATTGCACAAGGAGGTTCATATTTCCTGCATCGCGAAGCGTGTTACTGAGAACGGAGTGAACAGTAACAATTTTTGAGTAGTTCAAAAGGAGAAATAAAAACGAGTATTGACATAAAAAAACTAAAGCCATATAATAGTTAGGCAACTAATGGATAGCGACCTAACTATTATATGGCTTTGCAATAGTATGGGTACTGATTTTAGGAGGTGCGGCGAGATAGACGAGGAAATGAAACAGAAGCTGAATGAGATGCATGTAGGCAGGCTGATACATATTTTATCCCATACAATGAAACGGCATAATCCGGCAGAGGTGATGGAGAATGATGATCTGACGACCATGCAGAAGCATGTGCTGAAATTTATCCTTCTGGAAACCATGCACAGAGATCTCTATCAGAAAGATATTGAAGAGGAATTCCAGATCAGGAAACCTACAGTGACAGGGATCCTGAAGCTGATGGAGAAGAACGGTTACATTTACAGAGAGAGCGCGAAGCAGGACGCACGCCTAAAACAAATTATTCCCACAGAGAAAGCAGAGAAGATCCGTCCTGCAATCTTAAAGAGTATTGAAGAAGGCGAAGTCAAAATGCTCCGGGGAATTCCCAGGGAGGATGTGGAACTGTGCAAACAGGTTCTCTGGAAGATGTATGAAAATTGGAAAAAATCCTGCGATAGCAGGAATGATTTTTAACAGACATAACGAGACATAAGGAGGACATTGACGAAGATGAATAAAAAACTTTTACGTTCAGTCCGGGAATACAAGAAGCAGTCTGTACTGGCTCCGGTCCTTGTAATCCTGGAAGTACTGATGGAAGTTCTGATTCCTCTGGAGATGGCGAAGATTATCGACGTAGGTATTGCAAACGGAGATATGAGCTATATCATCCAGCGTGGAGTCATCCTTGTTGCAATGGCAATGCTTTCCCTGTTCTTCGGCGTACAGGCCGGAAATATGGCGGCAGTTGCAGCAGCAGGATATGCGAAGAATTTACGACACGATATTTTTTATAAAGTGCAGGATTTTTCCTTTAAAAATATCGATCACTTTTCAACATCAGGTCTGGTCACACGACTGACCACTGATATCACAAATGTACAGCAGGCATACATGATGAGTATCCGCCTTCTTGCCAGGGCACCGTTTATGATCATCCTGTCATGGATTATGACACTGACGATCAACAAACCGATCGCAGTGCTTTTCCTGATAGTTGTTCCTGTCCTTGGCGGTACACTGATCTTTATTGCGAAAAAGGCACATCCGCATTTCATCAAGGTCTTTGATGAATATGACAACCTGAACAATTCCGTTCAGGAGAATGTAAATGCCTCACGTGTAGTTAAGGCTTTCGTAAGAGAGGACTATGAGATTGAGAAATTCCATGGAATTTCCAGATATGTTTATGATCTGTTTACTAAAGCAGAGAAAATCGTTGCATGGAACTCACCGGTTATGATGTTTGCCATGTATACTGTAATCATTATCATTGTTGCGATTGGCGGAAGAGGAATTGTTCTCGGTGGCATGGAGACCGGTGAGCTGACAAGTATCATTGTCTACGCACTTCAGATTCTCATGTCCCTGAACATGGTAACCTTCGTGTTTGTTATGATCATGATAGCAGAAGCATCCACAGACCGTATTGTAGGGGTTCTGGATGAAGTTCCTGAAATGCAGGATAAAGCTGATGCAGTGAAAAATGTGGCAGATGGTTCCATTGACTTTAATCATGTAGATTTCAGCTATGCAGGAGAGGGAGGAAATCTTTCTCTGAAGGATGTAAACCTTCATATTAAATCCGGGCAGACAGTAGGTATCATCGGCGGAACCGGAAGTGCCAAGTCTACCCTGGTGCAGCTGATCCCCAGACTCTATGATGTCACAAAGGGTAATGTCCAGGTGGGAGGCGTGGATGTACGCAACTACAATCTGGAAGTACTTCGTGACCAGGTTTCCATGGTACTTCAAAAAAATGTGCTGTTCTCAGGAAGCATCTATGACAATATTCGCTGGGGTGATGAACATGCCAGTGAGGAAGAAGTTCGGAGGGTCTGTAAGCTGGCCCAGGCAGATGGATTCGTCAGTGAGTTCCCGGATGGCTACGATACAATGATCGTTCAGGGCGGTAACAACGTATCCGGCGGTCAGAAGCAGCGTCTGTGTATTGCAAGGGCTCTTCTCAAGAAACCGAAGATCCTGATCCTGGATGACTCTACCAGTGCAGTAGATACAAGAACAGATGCCCTGATACGTAAGGCTTTCCGCGAGGAGATCCCGAACACAACAAAGATTATTATCGCACAGCGAGTTTCTTCTATTGAAGATGCAGATCAGATCATCGTACTGGATGACGGTAAGATCGCAGGTGTGGGTACTTCAGAAGAACTGCTGAAGACAAATGATATTTACAGAGAAGTATATGAATCACAGGTCAAAGGAGGCGGAGACGATGAATAAGAAGAAAAAATTAGATCAGAACACCATCCAAACTGCCAAAAGACTTCTGAAATATATGACAGGAACCCATAAGATACAGTTTATCATCGTATTTATCTGCATCTTTATCAGTTCCGCAGCAAGTATTGCAGTATCCCTGTCCCTGAAATTTCTGCTGGATGACTTTATCATTCCGCTGATCGGACAGACAGATCCGAACTTTGCAGAACTCTATAAGGCACTTGCAGTCCTTGGCTGTATTTTTGCACTTGGTGTGATTGCCACATTTATTTATACCCGAATGATGGTTTATATCGGTCAGGGTGTGCTTAAAAGTGTCCGTGATGATATGTTCGAGCATATGCAGACTCTTCCAATCCGCTATTTCGACCAGAATACAAACGGATCTGTCATGAGCCTCTATACTAACGATACAGATACCCTGCGACAGATGATCAGTCAGGCGATCCCACAGGCACTGATGGCACTGTTTACGATCGTGGTTACCTTTATTTCCATGTTACTGTTAAGTCCGCTACTTACGATTCTGGCAGTTGTGATCATCTTTATCATGCTGAAGGTTACCAATAAGATTGGTTCCAACAGTGGCAAATATTTCATCCGTCAGCAGGTATCTCTGGCAGATGTGACCGGTTTCGTGGAAGAACGAATGAATGGTCAGCGTGTGGTAAAAGTTTTCAACCACGAAGATAAATCAAAAGAAGAATTCGATAAACTCAATGAAGCACTTTTCGAGAGTTCCGCAAATGCCAATAAATACGGAAATATGATGGGACCGGTGATCGGTAACATCGGTAACCTGCAGTTCGTACTGACAGCAGTACTTGGGGGACTTCTCTCTGTAACAGGTGTGGGCGGCATCACCCTCGGTGTTATGGCTTCCTATTTACAGTTCACCAAGAGCTTTACCCAGCCATTCATGCAGGTGGCACAGCAGTTCAACGCCATCGTTATGGCACTTGCAGGTGCAGAACGTATCTTCAGGCTCATTGACGAGAAGCCGGAAGAGGATGAAGGTTACGTAGAACTTGTTAATGCAAGAAAGGATGCCAACGGCAATATCACAGAATGCAAAGAGAGAACAGGCATGTGGGCATGGAAACATCCACATTCTGCAGATGGCTCCGTTACTTATACAGAACTGACTGGAGATGTCCGCTTTGAAGACGTTACATTCGGATATAACCCGGACAAAGCTATTTTGAAAGACATCAGTCTTTTCGCCAAGCCGGGACAGAAACTTGCTTTCGTAGGTTCCACAGGTGCAGGAAAGACAACAATCACAAACCTGATCAACCGTTTCTACGATATTCAGGAAGGTAAGATCCGTTACGATGGAATCAACATTACCAAGATTAAGAAGGACGACCTGAGACGTTCTCTGGGAATCGTACTTCAGGATACTCACCTGTTTACAGGAACTATTAAAGAAAACATCCGCTATGGTAAACTGGATGCCACAGATGAGGAAGTATACGAGGCAGCAAGACTGGCTCATGCAGACCAGTTTATCAAAATGCTTCCAAAAGGTTACGATACCATGTTAAGCGGAGACGGTGAGGAACTGTCCCAGGGACAGCGCCAGCTTCTCTCCATTGCAAGAGCAGCAGTAGCCAATCCGCCTGTACTGATCCTGGATGAAGCAACCTCAAGTATTGATACCCGTACAGAGAGTATTGTACAAAAAGGTATGGATAACCTGATGAAAGGCCGTACTGTATTTGTGATCGCCCACAGACTTTCAACTATCAGAAACAGCGATGCCATCATCGTACTGGATCATGGAAAGATCATTGAAAGAGGCGACCATGAAGACCTCATTAAGTTAAAAGGAACTTATTATCAGCTTTATACCGGTAAGCTGGAATTGTCATAAGGAACTATCAGAAAGACTGCAATTATTTCAGAACATGAATAATTGTGGTCTTTCTTTGCGGGCGTTGCGTTTTCTGCGTTATAATGCTATGATCGTACAGGTATGTGGATCACAGATGATGAAGTTCCGGTTTACGGATAAAAAAGAAAAATTATGCAGCAGCAAGGGAGAGATATACGATGGTAAAGATAGATCTGATCACTGGTTTTCTTGGTTCAGGGAAGACGACGTTTATCAGGAAGTATGCGCAGTATCTGATGGATGCTGGTAATAATATTGGAATTCTGGAGAATGATTACGGGGCTGTGAATGTGGATATGATGCTGCTTCAGGATCTGATGGGGGACAACTGTGAGCTGGAGATGATCTCAGGAGGGTGTGATAAGGACTGCCACAGGAGGAGATTTAAGACGAAATTGATTGCTATGGGTATGTGCGGTTATGACCGTGTGATCGTGGAGCCGTCTGGGATTTTTGATGTGGATGAGTTCTTTGATATTCTTCATGAGGAGCCGTTAAACCGTTGGTATCAGATTGGGAATGTGATTGCAATTGTGGATTCTAAGCTGGAGCGTGATCTGTCAGAGGAGGCGGATTTCATTCTGGCTTCTGAGGTGGCAGATGCCGGATGCATTGTGATGAGCAAGAGCCAGGACGCATCACCCGAGGAAATCCAGGGTACGATTAAGCATGTGAATCAGGCGTTGGAGAAGGTTCATTGCAGCAGGAGATTTCATTGTGAAATGAATGGTGTGGATACTGCTAATGTTATCCACAAGAATTGGGATGAGATGTCGAAAGAGGACTTTGACAGAATCGCATCCTGTGGATATGTGATGGCAAGCTACAGGAAACCGGAGTTTGAGGCAGAGGATGCCTTTACTTCTCTGTACTTTATGAATGTGAAGATGACTGAGAAGGAGCTGCGGGAAGCAGCTGAGAAGATTCTGTCTGATTCTGAATGCGGGCGTGTGTTCCGGATGAAGGGATTTATGAGAGTAGACAGTGACAGCGAAGACGGTTCTGGACTATCATCTGCATGGGCAGAGTGCGATAGACGGCAGTGGATTGAATTAAATGCTACGAAGAATGAAATTACAATCCGACCGCTTCATGTAGGACAGGAGGTCCTGATCGTGATTGGAGAAAAACTGCATGAGGAGAAAATTAAATCCTATCTGAAAATCTGAGATTTGAACGCAGGTCGCGAAGTGACTGCGTTCATGAGCAAGTAGCGAAGCGGATTGCGAATATCGTTACTGTTCACTCCGTTCTCAGTAACGTAGCCAAAATTCATTCCAGATTGCCTGCGGCAATGGAATTTTGGCTTGTATGTCTCGGGATTTTGGCATATTCATGCCAAAACACCTCGCGGGATAGTGGTGTGTGAACAGTAACGAATATCTGCCTTACTTTATAAAAAAGGGCACTTGAAAAATCAGGTGCCCCATTGTATAATTTACTTAGAAGATGACCGGAAGCGTGTTCCGGTTGCCCTCGGTATAATTAATGAGTAAAGAAATTAAGCATCCAACTTTGGGCGGTGGGATGCTTATTTCTTTTTATGTTGATCTATGTAAGTCAATGCCGTAAAAATTACTAACAATAAAGTAAGGACTTCCATTGTGTTCATCGGGCATCACCCTCCTTTCGTGAAACTGGAGGGCAGGGGTCGAAACTTCGCATCCGGGTCTATTCAATTATACTTGTTCAGTATAACGTGAAAAATAGAAGATATCAAGTACTTTACGTTCTATATTATTAAAAACAAAACGGGGTATGAAGTTCATCGTAATCTGATGAAACTTCATACCCTGTTCATTTATTTTTATGGAGTTTTGTAACCGTAAGGATTATTTGGTAAACAGATCAACCAGATCCTGGCCGTCTTCGTAGCCCTGGCTCTTCAGCTCATTTACGAACCAGTCGTCTACGCCGTCTACAGCTTTCTTGAAGGAATCGATATCCATATCAGCTTTCTCTGTGAAGGTTACGCCGTTTTTGGATTCCCAGCGTTCTTTAATCTCATTGTCGCTGGAACGGTTGATGTAACGTTCGTATTCAACTGCCTTCTGACCGCATTCATCAACAACTGCCTGCTGTTGTGGTGTGAGGCCGTCGTAGATATCCTGGTTGATGCAGAAGAACAGACAGTCATAAATTGCATCCCACATGGAGCAGTAAGGCTGAACTTCCTGAACGCTTGCTGCGTCGATAGCAGGAAGCGGATTTTCCTCACCTTCAACCGTGTTCTGCTGAAGTGCTGTGTAAGTCTCTGACCAGTTCATGTTGGTGGCATCAGCGCCCCATCTCTTGTAGCATTCCATCAGAAGGTTGGAACCTGCTACACGAACCTTCAGGTTCTTCATATCATCTACAGATTTAATCTCGCGTTTGCTGTTAGTCAGTTCACGGAAACCGTTTTCTGCGATACCCATGCAGTGGAGTCCGTATTCGCCAAGGATTTCTTTCAGTTTTTCACCAGCTTCGCCATCGAATTTCGCATCTGCATCGTCGTAAGAATCATAGACGAATGGAAGAGAAACAACGTTGAAACGTGGATCAAATGCAGAGTAGATCAGGTTGGAGTGCATGGAGATCTGAACCGGGTCCCCATTCATCAGAGCCTGAATACCTTCGGACTGGTTGCCGTTTGTAAGCTGGTCAGCAGCGTAAATGTTGACTTTGACTTTGCCGCCTGTGGCTTTTTCCATCAGTTCACCGAACTTACGTCCGCCATCAGCCCATGTACTTGTTTCAGTAGTGGAGCATGCGAAGTTCCAGGTCATTTCCGGCCAGTCAAGGTCGCTGTAATCTGCGATTGTGTCAAAGGAGTTATTGCCGTCTCCTGCCTCCTTGGAAGCTGTGTCAGAGGAAGCGGAGGACTGATCACCTGTGTAGGAGCCTTCTTTTGCAAGAGCTTTCGGAAGGAAAGTGGAGGTGATCGGGATGTATGTAACGATCAGAAGAACTGCAACGCAGGCTGCGATCATTGGCACAACTGCCCTTGAGATCTCCTGCAGAGTAACTTCCAGACCTTTTTTGATCTTGATGCTGATTGCTACGAAAAGGTTTACGCCTACAGGAGGAGTTACCTGTCCGATTGCAAGGTTTACAGTTGCCATAACACCGAATGCTACTATATCGTATCCAAGAGCCTTACATACAGGAAGCATGATCGGAATGAAGATGTACATAGCAGAGTTTGCATCGATGAAGCATCCTGCGATCAGGAAGATGATATTTACGATCAGCAGGAAGGTAAACTGATTGTGTGCGATGCTTCCAAGTAAATTTGAGGCTGCATCTGCAATACCGAATTTGGTACATACAAAGGAGAACAGAGAGGCACTTGCTACGATGAGCATGATACCGCCGGTTGTCTTGGCTGAGTCTACCAGGATGTCAAACATATCGCGGATAGAAACTTCGCGGTAGATGACCATACCTACGAAGAGTCCGTATACAACGGATACGGCTGCTGCTTCTGTTGGTGTGAAGATACCGCCGTAGATACCGCCCAGGATGATGACTGGCATCAGGAATCCCCAGAAAGCATCTTTGAAAGCGTCCCAGCGTTCTTTGCCTGAGGCTTTTTCTCTGGATGGTTTGATATTGTGTTTCTTTGCTTCCAGCATTACTACGATTACCAGTGCCACGCCCATAAGAAGACCTGGTACGATACCTGCCATGAACATGTCTGCGATGGATGTGCCTGTGATGGAGGCATATACAACGAAGGCGATACTTGGCGGGATGACAATGGCGATGGAGCTTGAGGTTGCCATCAGTGCTGTGGAGAATGGTGCGGAGAAACCGCCCTGTTCTACCATGGCAGGAATCAGTACGGCGCCAAGGGCTGCAACAGTTGCAGGGCCGGAACCGGAGATCGCGCCGAAGAAGCAGGCTACGATAACACATACGATGGCGATACCGCCTTTTTTGTGTCCTACGCAGGTATCAACGAATTTGATCAGTCGCTTGGAGATACCGGCTTTTGCCATGATGTTTCCTGACAGTACGAAGAATGGGATTGCCAGGAGCAGGAATTTGCTGATTCCTGAGTACATGTTGGTTGCTACGATCGTCAGGGATGTACCGGAGTAGAGGATTGCGCATACGGAGGAAAGTCCGAGGCAGATTCCGATGGGGACACCCAGGATCAGGAATATGAAGAAGGAGATAAATAAGATTGCACTGATCATTTATTTGCCCTCCTTTTTGTTTGTTGTGATTGTGTTTGCGTTGTTGTCAGTATTGTCTGTGCTGCCGGTTTTGCTGCAGAAGTCCAGACAGAATTCAATGAAGTGAAGGATCATGCAGCCTGCACCGATGGGTACGAAGGACCAGAAAATCCATTCAGGCCAGTTTAATACGAAGGTTCTTTTTCCGTTCTGAAGCTGGGTGATAACCTTGTCCATGCCGTATTTGAAAAGGATGACGCTGAAGATGATGCTCAGGACTGTGATCAGGATTACGGACGGTTTCTTCAGTTTCTTTGGAAGGCGGTCTGTGACCAGTGTCAGGCTGACCAGTTCTCCTTCGCGGCAGGCAAGTGCGGCTGCCAGCAGGGTGATGAGAACGAATACCGCTACTACAAGTTCTTCTGTGAAGGACCAGGAACGGTGGATGACTTTACGGGAAAATACGTTTCCCACAGTCAGCACCAGGATCAGCAGTGTGGAGATCACAAGGACGATCTTTTCTACTGCAGCCAGTGCGTTCATGATTTTTTTGTAGATTTTCATGCTCTCTACTCCTCTCAAAAAATTTGCTGCTGTTTTTCGGAATTTGGAGCAGATTCAAGGCAGATGGAATGTAATGGTTATAATATGTAATTAGTTACATTTTTCATCTGTGGTGAATTCTGTTGTCTGCGAAAAACAGAAGTAGTGTTTCGGTTTCAGATCGACAGCCTGGAAAAGAAAGTATGTCTCGTGTGTCAGGGCTTTTTTATGTTATAGGAATATTATGGAGTAATTTCCTATAACATAAAAAAAGTCCGCCCCACGCAGGGACGGACATATGATATTCCGTAACCACCCTGTTTCACCCTTGAAACAAGTACGATTCTGCAACGTACCGATATACGCGGCTCCTGTAACGGGGGGCGGCCGGGGAAGCTTACTGTGAATACGACAATATCTGTGATGGCTGTATTCAAGGTTCGGCTTTCCTTCTCGGGGATGATATTCGAAACAGGTCTGTCACTGCATTTCACCGGACTGCAGTTCTCTGAGGACAGGGGGACTGTTTTTACTGGTTCCCTTCGTTGAATTTATGCGTTATAGGTTTAGCTGTTTAAAAAGCTAAAGCAATTTTAACGCTGTTTGTTTTGAAAGTCAAGAGGTTTTTGTAAGTATTTGGGGGAAGTTTGTTGGTGTGGGGCGTACACAGCGCAAGAGGGGACGCGCGAAGCAGCATCTCTCTGCTGGTTCAGTTCCGGGGGCTAAGTAACTCTAAGGTGGGGGGAATCCGCTAAAAGCATGAAGAAAAATGCAAAACTCGCTCCGTCGCAGACTCCGCTCAGACAGGTTGCTATTTTTCTTCATAACGCGGATTTCCCCCACCTAAGAGTTACTAAGCCCCCTCCAAATTCACCTGCAGAGAGATGCTGCTTCGCGCTGGTTGTTGGCTGTGTACGGGGAAATGGATGAGTTTGTTGGAAGAAATTTGTAGTTGCAATAGTTGGTTTGTATATAAGAAAATTCTGAAGATTATGGAAAATTGTACAAAAAAAGATAAATAATTTTGGAAAGTATAAAGCGATAAGAAATGTTAAAATACACTTAACTATGTAGGAGAAAGGATTAAATCATGAATTTTGATGAGAGTAAAAGTTCTTTAGCACATATTACAGAAGATGGTACTCGCGCTCAGACGGTTAAGGAACATCTTGAAGGAACAGCGCAGTTGTCAGCTGAGTTCGCAAAAGTTTTTGGATGTGAAGAATGGGGATATTGTTGTGGAATGTTACATGATATTGGAAAATATTCAGATGCATTTCAAAAACATATAAGGGGTGCAGAATGTAGGGTCGATCATGCTACAGCAGGTGCGCAGTTGTGCAGAGATTTAAAAGGACTTTATGTACTGTTAGCATATTGTATTGCCGGGCATCATGCGGGTTTGCCGGATACTGGAGCAATAAGTGATGATGGAAGATGTAAAAGTATGATGGGACGATTGAAAAAGAAAATTGAACCATATGACAAATTTAGGAATGAAATAGAAATCCCTTCATTAAAAACGCTTCCGTTTAATTCTGGATATAGGGGTGGGGAAAAAGATAGTGCATTTATTTTTAGTATGCTGATTAGAATGCTTTTTTCTAGTTTAGTGGATGCAGATTATCTTGACACAGAAAAATTTATGCAGCAAGGAAATATTGTGGTACGAAATAAAGGGCAGTCAATGGATAGTCTGTTAAAGAAGGCTATGCGATATGTTAAGGGATGGTTACAGTCTTCAGAAACAGATACTGTTAATGGGAGAAGGACAGAAATTCTGAAAAAATGTATTAGAGATGGAGAAAAGGACAAAGATTTGTTTTCTCTTACAGTTCCGACTGGAGGTGGGAAAACAATTGCTTCATTATTATTTTCTCTTGTTCATGCGCAAAAGCATCATATGAATAGAATTATTTATGTAATTCCATATACAAGTATTATTGAGCAGAATGCACAGGTATTCAGAGGGATTTTGGGAGATGAAAATGTATTAGAAAATCATTGTAATATAGAGTATCAGGATAGTGAAGAATTGAAACCAATGCAACTTGCAGCTGAAAATTGGGATAAGCCTGTAGTAGTAACGACAAATGTACAGTTTTTTGAATCATTGTTTTCTAATAAATCATCAAAATGCAGAAAACTGCATAATATTGCTAATAGTGTAATTATTTTTGATGAAGCTCAGATGTTGCCGCTTGATTACCTGAAACCTTGTGTAGCGGTTATAGAGGAATTAGTTAGACATTATGAATGTAGTGCAGTCTTGTGTACAGCTACTCAGCCTGCATTGCGGCCATTTTTTACGGAAAGAATGAATGCAATTGAGTTATGCCCGAATGTAGACCAGCAATTTAATTTCTTTAAGAGAACAAATATACATAATTTAAATACGATTTCAGAACAGAAACTGGTTGATCTGCTAAGTAAGGAAAACCAGGCACTATGTATTTTGAATACAAAAGACCGGGGGAACAAGATTTACCAGAAGATAAAGGGGGAAGGTGTTTATTATCTTTCAACATATATGTATCCGGTTCATAGACGCAGAGTGATTTCTGAAATTAAAGAGAGGTTGCTGGAAAATAAAAAGTGTATTGTAATTTCAACAAGTCTTGTAGAAGCGGGCGTGGATTTTGATTTTAAATCAGTTTATAGGGAGCTTGCAGGATTAGATTCGATTATTCAGGCTGCTGGGCGATGTAATAGGGAAGGGAAAAGAGCAGCAGAGGAAAGTCTGGTGTATATATTTCAGATTGAAGGAACTAAAAGTCTTTTAGGTCAGAACAAACAGGTTGAAGCAGCAAAATATGTTTTGGAAACAGAGGATGATATTACATCACAGAAAGCTATCAGAAAATATTTTGAAACATTATATTATTTTCAGGGAGAAGGATTGGATAAAAAGAGAATCCTGGAGCAATTTCATCATAACATTTATCCTTTTGCAACAGTTGCGAAGGAGTTTAAACTGATTGAGCAGAATACCAAAAGTATTTTTATAAGTAAAGAAGAAGAGGCAGAGGCGATTTTAAGGGAGATACAACAAAAAGGCGCAACAAAGGAACTGATGAGAAAAGCAGGAAAATACGTTGTAAATGTGTATGAAAATTTATATAGGCGATTGGAAGATGCAGGAATGTTGTTGCCGGTTTCGGAAGAAAATAATGAAGATTTCTTTATGTTGAGGGATGTGGAATTGTATACATGGGAATGTGGTTTGAAGGTTGGAGAAATATCTGATGGGGGAAATGTGTTGTTTTGTTAAATAAATGCAAAGCAGAGAAATATCATTTGACACTTCTCTGCTTTGGCTGGATATAAAGATGACCTTAAATAAAATTATTTCAATCCACATTTGATATAAAATCAAAAGACAATTGTAACAATATCATATATTACGAAAAAAGTTAACAACAAAAAAAGAATACATATTGATATTTGTTATATAAAAGAGTATCATACAGATATGTAAATAACCATAAATTAAATTGAAATTATAAAATGGAGGAAAAATGATACTATATCATGGAAGTAAAGAAATTGTAAGATTTCCAGAGGTGAGAAAAGCTACTTTTAATAAGGATTTTTATTTTGGATTCTATTGCACTATTTATAAAGAACAGGCGGAGCGGTGGGCAACCAGATATGGAAAAAAGGGATATATAAACAGTTATGATTATATTCCCAATCCTGCATTGAAATATTTAAAGTTTGAGAAAATGACAGACGAATGGCTTGATTTTATTGCTGCATGCAGGACAGGAAAATCGCATACTTATGATATTGTAGAAGGTCCTATGGCTGATGATACGATCTTTAATTATGTACAGGCTTTTGTGGACGGAAAGATATCCAGAGCTGCATTCTGGGAGCTTGCTAAATTTAATCATCCGACGCATCAGATTAGCTTTCACACGATTTCTGCGTTAGATACATTGACATTTACAGGAAGTGAGGAAGTTTATGGGAACAAAAAATAACAGTAATTTATTCTATACGTGTAGTCTGATTGAATATATAGGACGTATTCGTAAACAAAAGCGTTGCATTATTTTGGACTTGATAGGTAAAGAAACACTGGAACGGATTTATGATTATGCGGATATTTTTCATTGTGAACCAATTGAAAAGGTTGCATCAGAATTTGTAGAAGAGTGTCAGATTCCAGAGGGGGAATTCGACAATGTTGGAGATAGCAGATATCTTATACCGGATTATTGGACAATAGGTGAAGTTTATGAGCGAGTAATTGAAGACTGTTATCAGGACTCAGAGATTGTAAACGGGATATGGGATGTATATCATTCCTGGCTGGATGAAAGTATATCGGATTATAACACGGATTTTTATTTTCAGTCGCGTGATTATATAGCAGAATGTTATAAAGCTGGAGAAATATTGGAATAAAGATATCCGAAGGGAGGAACAGTCTGTGGGAATTGGGGTAAAAGTGAAGGTCTGGGGTGAATATGCTTTGTTTTCCAGACCGGAAATGAAGGTAGAAAGATGCTCTTATGATGTGATTACGCCTTCTGCAGCAAGAGGAATATTGGAAGCAATTTACTGGCATCCGGGAATGAAGTGGGTGATTGATAAAATCTATGTTCAGAAACCTGTTCAATTTACAAGTATAAGGCGAAATGAAGTTAAAAGTAAGATATCATCTAATAATGTACTGCCGGTATATAATGGTGCGGATAAGCCGTTGTACATTAGTACAAAATCCGATATTGTTCAGAGAGCCTCTTTATTATTACGTGACGTATCTTATGTAATAGAGGCACATTTTGAAATGACTGAAAAAGCTGTTGAATCAGATAATCCGGGAAAATTCAAAGATATTATTATGCGCCGTTTGAAACGAGGAGAATGTTATCATACGCCATATTTTGGATGCAGAGAATTTCCGGCGAATTTTTGCTTATGTGAAGATGAGAAAATTGAAACGGCATATTCCGGAGAAAAAGATCTTGGCTTTATGCTTTACGATATGGATTTTTCAGATCTGGATAATATTCAGCCAATGTTTTTCAGAGCGCTTATGAAAGATGGAGTTATCAATCTTAGAGATTGTGAGGTGATAAGATGATCTTACAGTCACTGGTTCAGCATTATGAAATGCTGGCAGATAAAGGAAGGGTAACAAAACCTGGATGGTGCAGTGCAAAAGTATCTTATGCAATAAGGCTTGGGATTGATGGAACTGTGTTGGGAATTGTTGATTTGCGTCAGGAAGAAACAAGAGGGAAAAAAACAGTAATGGTTCCTGCTAATCTGGAAGTACCACAGATGGTTTCCAGATCATCTGGTGTATTGCCTAATTTTCTGTGCGATAACTCTAAGTATTTATTAGGGATTGATAAAGAAGGAAGCAGTGGAAGAGTCAGAGAGTGTTTTGAAGCTGCGAAAGAATTGCATATAAAATATTTGCAGGATGTTCACAATGAAACAGCTGCTGCAGTAAAAGAATTTTTTCAGAAATGGAATCCGGATAAAGCGAGAGAATGCCAGGAAATTAATAAGATATGGGATGAAATAACATCGGGTGGAAATCTGATCTTTATGCTTATGGTGCAGTATGTTCAGGATGACGATGAGATAAGAAGAGCTTGGAATCAGATAAAGGAAACAAAGCCGGATGATGCCCAGGCGATATGTCTGGTCACAGGTGAAAAGACAGAAATTGCCCGCATTCATACAACGATAAAAGGAGTGCAGGGAGCACAATCCAGTGGTGCGGCTCTTGTTTCTTTTAATGCACCTGCTTTTGAGTCTTATGGGAAATCGCAGAGCTATAATGCGCCTGTTGGACAGTATGCAGCGTTTGCTTATACAACTGCTCTTAACTATTTATTAGCTCAGAGAGAGTTTGTTTTTCAGTTTGGTGATACTTCTATTGTATTTTGGTCTGAAGATGGAGAGAACGTTTATCAGGATATTTTTTCTATGTCATTGGAACCGCAGGTAGATAATCAGGAAACTATAAAAGGAGTTTTTAAAGCTTTGTCAGAAAATCGTCCTGTGGTTGTGGATGATATAGAACTGAATACAAATCAGAAATTTTATATATTAGGATTAGCACCTAATGCTGCCCGTTTGTCTGTAAGATTTTTTTATCAGAATGAATTTGGTAATATTTTGGAAAATCTTCAGGAGCATTATCGAAGAATGGATGTTGTGAAACCGCAGTGGGATAGTAGAGAGTATCTGGGAGTAAATTCTATGTTGCAGGAAACCGTAAACCAAAATTCAAAAGATAAAAAGCCCAAAGCTAATATGGCTGCTGCAACGCTGCAGGCTGTTTTAGCAGGGGGACGATATCCTGAAAGTCTGTATGGAAGTGTGTTGCTTCGTATCAGGTGCGAGCAGGGAAGAATTACCAGAGGAAGGGCAGCTGTTATAAAGGCGTATTTATTAAAGAATAAAACTATAATAAAGGAGGGGGATTTTGTGGGACTAAATGAAAACACAAATGAAAAGGCTTATGTACTGGGAAGAATTTTTGCTGTTTTGGAAGCAATTCAGGAGGAGGCAAATCCGGGAATCAATACGACTATTAAGGATAGATATTATAATTCGGCCAGTACGACACCAGCTTCAGTTTTTCCAATATTGATAAGGCTGAAAAACAGCCATATAAGGAAATTAGAAAAGCAAAAAGAGGCAATGAAAGTTTATTATGAAAAAATATTGACAGATTTGTTCGGAAGAATAGAAAATTTTCCGACACGTTTGTCATTAGAAGAACAGGGAAGTTTTGCACTGGGTTACTATCATCAGATACAAAAACGATTTGAAAAAAAGGGGGATAAATAAATGGGAGAACCGATTAAAAACAGATATGAATTTGTAATTCTTTTTGATGTGGAAAATGGAAATCCAAATGGCGATCCGGATGCCGGAAATATGCCAAGAATGGATCCGGAAAGTGGTTATGGTCTGGTTACGGATGTATGTCTGAAAAGGAAAATACGTAACTATATCGAAACAGTGAAAGAAGATGAGGAAGGATATCGGATTTATATTAAAGAAGATGTTCCTTTAAACAGAAGCGATAATCGGGCATATCAATATCTTGGGGTTGATGATAAGTCAGTTAAAGAATTGAAAAAGAAAGATCCGGACGCAGATAAAAAAATACGGGATTTTATGTGCAGGAATTTTTATGATATCCGTACATTTGGTGCGGTTATGACAACTTTTGTGAAAGCGGCATTAAATTGTGGACAGGTAAGAGGACCTGTTCAACTTGGATTTGCAAGAAGTATTGATCCGATTATTACACAGGAAGTAACAATTACAAGGGTTGCAATTACGACCGAAAAGGATGCGGAAAATAAGAGTACAGAGATGGGACGAAAGAATATAGTTCCTTACGCATTGTACAGAGCAGAAGGATATATTTCTGCAAACTTAGCTCGAAAAGTTACAGGTTTTTCTGAAGAGGATCTGGAACTTTTATGGGAAGCTATTATTAATATGTTTGAACATGATCATTCAGCAGCACGAGGAAAAATGGCTGTGAGAGAGCTGATCGTGTTTAAACATAGCAAAGAATTGGGTGATTGCCCGTCTTATAAATTATTTGATGCTGTTGAAGTCAGAAGAAAAGAAGATATACTTTATCCAAGACAGTATCAGGATTACGTGGTGAATATTCATGAGGAACAGATTCCGGAAAGTGTAGAAATGACAAGGAAAATATAATGGAATATCAGGAAGACGATTATTTGATGATTTCAGGCATTCAGCATTTTGAATTTTGCAGACGTCAGTGGGCATTGATTCATATTGAACAACAATGGGTAGAAAATGTTCATACGGTGGTTGGAGAATTGATGCATAAAAAGGTTCATGATCCATATTTGCAGGAAAAAAGAAAAGATGTACTTTATGTAAGAGCTTTACCTGTCTCTTCCAGAATAATGGGAGTCAGTGGAGAGTGTGATATGGTAGAATTTCATAAAGCTGAAGATGGAATAACACTGTTTGGACATCGGGGACTATATACGGTATATCCTGTAGAGTACAAAAAGGGTAAGCCTAAAGAATCAGAAGAAGATATATTACAGCTGGTCGCTCAGGTTATGTGTCTGGAAGAAATGTTTTCTACAAATATTTCTGAAGGAGCGATTTTTTATGGTGAAACAAGGCGGAGGGAATCTATAGCGATTACAAATCAATTACGTACGAAGGTAAATGAAATGTTTTCAGAGATGCATCAATACTATGATAGAAAATATACACCGAAAGTAAAATGGAGCAAAAAATGTAATGGATGTTCTTTGAAGGATATTTGTCTGCCTAAAATGGGAAAAGCAGGGTCAGCAAAACAATATGTCCAAAAGGTACTGGTGGAGGAGGAAATTTGAAGAAATTACTGAATACATTATATATTACTTCAGAAAATAGTTATCTGGCTTTGGATGGAGAAAATATAGTGATTCTTGAAGATGAAAAGGTGAAAGGACGTGTTCCATTGCATAACTTGGAAGGAATTGTCTCCTTTGGATATCGTGGAACAAGTCCGGCTTTAATGGGTGCCTGTGTGGAGAGAAATATAGCATTATGCTATCTTACGCCACAGGGAAAATTTCTGGCACGTGTAAATGGTAAAGTGCGAGGAAATGTAGTTTTGCGCCAAAAACAATATGCAAGCAGTCATGATGAACAAGTTAGCCTTGATATAGCCAGAAATTGTATTTTGGGAAAAATTTATAATGCTAGATGGGTTCTTGAGAGGGTAATCAGAGATCATGGAATGCAGATTGATAAAGAAAAAGTTAAAAATGCATCAATGTTATTGAAAGATTCGATGCAGTTAGTGCAGAATGCAGAATCAAAAGATCAATTAAGAGGATATGAAGGGGAAGCTGCAAGTGTTTATTTTAGTGTTTTTGACGAGTTAATTCTACAACAGAAGAAGGATTTTTTCTTTCATGGTAGAAATAAAAGGCCGCCGGTAGATAAAGTAAATGCTTTGCTTTCTTTTACATATACATTATTGACTAATATAATTGTTTCTGCATTAGAAACTGTTGGCCTGGATCCATGCGTGGGATATTTACATACAGAGAGACCGGGCAGAGCATCTTTAGCTTTGGATATGATAGAAGAATTTCGGGCGGTTTGGGCTGATCGTTTTGTGCTGTCTCTGATTAATAAAAGGATGATAAATGGTAAGCAATTTAAACAAAAAGAAAATGGAGCAGTACTTATGGATGATGATTTGCGCAAACAGGTTTTAACTGAATGGCAAAATAAGAAGAAAGAGGTAATTACTCATCCATTTCTTGGAGAAAAAGTTGAATGGGGAATGTTACCTTATGTACAAGCCATGTTGTTAGCGAGATATTTGAGAGGCGATTTGGATGCATATCCTCCATTTTTATGGAAGTGAGATGATAAAAGATGCTTGTTTTGATAACCTATGATGTGAATACAGAAACAGCAGCCGGAAAAGCAAGATTACGGAAAGTAGCTAAACAATGTGTTAATTATGGAAGACGTGTCCAGAATTCAGTTTTTGAATGCATCTTGGATAGTGCACAATGCGTTACCCTTAAGGCTGCTTTGGCGAATATTATTGATGAAAAGACAGATAGTTTAAGATTTTATTATCTGGGAAATAATTATAAATCTAAAATAGAGCACATGGGAATAGAAAGAGGAATATCAGCAGATGATATGCTGATATTATGATGAAAAAAGCTTGTGAAGTTAATTAGGAGATGTGCGAATGATAAGAACACATAAATTTCCTAGAAGACTCGCACTAGAAAAAAATAATTGTTATCTGATAAATGGTAGCATATAATTATTTGTGTCAGTAATTACAGGTGATTTTGAAATATTGCTTTGGCTAATAATAACAAAATTCAAATGTGATTATTAGCAAAAATTGCTGTCACTCCCCTTGCGGGAGTGTGGATTGAAATGCCAGAGGAACAATCCTGTCTTTATCACCTTTTCGTCACTCCCCTTGCGGGAGTGTGGATTGAAATATAATGTTACTGTTGAGCTGCCTGCAATACTGCGTCACTCCCCTTGCGGGAGTGTGGATTGAAATTAAACTGTGCCACATTTGGATCATTGGAATCATCGTCACTCCCCTTGCGGGAGTGTGGATTGAAATTGCTTTATCAGCAGCTCTGTATAATCAACCTGGTGTCACTCCCCTTGCGGGAGTGTGGATTGAAATACCATCAAATAACGGTAATACTAATTTAGTTTCAGTCACTCCCCTTGCGGGAGTGTGGATTGAAATTATGTCACATCCTCTGGGTAGGATTCGTCCAAGTGTCACTCCCCTTGCGGGAGTGTGGATTGAAATATCAAAGCTCCGATTAATCAGGCAATCAGCATTGTCACTCCCCTTGCGGGAGTGTGGATTGAAATATACAGTTGCCGGAACCTCATGTCTCCATCGAACGTCACTCCCCTTGCGGGAGTGTGGATTGAAATTTGTTTGAGTATGCGATTGTTTGCTGCCCATCATAGTCACTCCCCTTGCGGGAGTGTGGATTGAAATCGTCATATACGTCATACAGTTTCATGTTTCTTTGTCACTCCCCTTGCGGGAGTGTGGATTGAAATCCACACAGCAGAGACAGCGGAGGTTACGGCCAGACGTCACTCCCCTTGCGGGAGTGTGGATTGAAATTCAGAAAACGCCGAATATCAGCAGATTCTTGCATCGTCACTCCCCTTGCGGGAGTGTGGATTGAAATAATGCCAGGGACTGGAGCAAGTCCGGACGGGATAGTCACTCCCCTTGCGGGAGTGTGGATTGAAATGTGGTAGGGTTCGAAATCATCGTAGGTGGCATCTGTCACTCCCCTTGCGGGAGTGTGGATTGAAATAGCAGCATAATGATAAGCTGCACTCAGATAATAAGTCACTCCCCTTGCGGGAGTGTGGATTGAAATCAAGCGTCAGTGTGTATGTTTCTCCGCATCCTGTAGTCACTCCCCTTGCGGGAGTGTGGATTGAAATTTTCCAACTGTGCATCCTTTCTTTCTCGCATACTGTCACTCCCCTTGCGGGAGTGTGGATTGAAATTTCATGTACTTTTCTTCACCGTACAATTTGTAGGGTCACTCCCCTTGCGGGAGTGTGGATTGAAATTATTGTAAGCCTTTACGGTATAGGTGTATTTTTAGTCACTCCCCTTGCGGGAGTGTGGATTAAAATTTGAGGAGATGATAAATTGTTTCAAAATTATGGGACGTCTATGGAGATGTTATTTAAAGGGATTTTGATGCTTGCAGCCTGTTCGGGGTGTTATCTGGTTTGGTGGGGTGTGGCTTTTTATCCGGAGAGACATGTTCCGTTGTGGCTGTCGGGAATTTTGCTGGTGGCGACGGCGGCTTGTGGGATTATGGCGGTAAACTGGATGGCGCAGGGCATTTTTCAGGCAGAGAAGGTGCGTGCAGGAATTCCTGGTGGATGGATTCTGGCTGGTGGTGTGATTGGTTATGTTGTTTTGTTGGTAATCAGTAATATTATTTTTCATCGTATGGTGACGACGGAGTTGTTTCTGATTATCGGATGGGCGGTTTTGAATCTAGTCACAGTTGATACGCTGTATGCCAGTGGATTATTTTCAGCTGGAGTTTCTGTTGCATTTGTGGTGTTGACCTTGGTTGTGGTTGTGGCGAGTTTGTATTGTTATATGATTTATTATGAGCTGGAAACTTGGAAGGGGTATATAGACGGATTTCTGCCGTTGGTAATGGTGGGAATCGTGATGCTGGTTCTGGCTGGGGGGATGTTTTGGAGAAAATGATATAAGATTGGTAATAATTGCAGTTTTGTATGTTTTATGATATTTTGGAGTAAGAGAAAAGGGAAATTGTCCAGAAAGGAGACTGTCCACATGGGAATTTATTTAAACAGCGTATCTCCGTATACGTTATATAAAAGCGAAGTATGTAGTCCGTATTTTGTGGATAAATCGCAGATGCTAAGAGAACTGATTCCATTGGCTGAGGTTGGAAATCGTCATGTGTGTGTGACACGTCCCCGCAGATTTGGAAAAACAGTGATGGCAAATATGATTGGCGCTTTTTTTGGAAAAGATGTTGCGTCGAAGGATGTATTTGAGACATTGAAAATCTCAGAATTTGCTGATTACAGAAAGCATTTGAACCAGTATAATACAATTTATATTGATTTTAGCGTGGTTGATGATGAATGTATAAGTTATAAGGAATATATAGATGAGATAAAGGGGAATTTAAAAGAGGATTTAAAGAGGGGATATCCGGATATTGATTTTCGTGAGAATGGTTCTGTAAGAGAAGACCTACAGAGGATTTTTGCGGAAAAAAAAGAACGTTTTGTCTTTGTCTTTGATGAATGGGATTCGGTATTTCATATGCCGTTTGTGACAGAGGATGATAAAAAGTCTTATTTGCTATTTTTGAAGGGATTGTTAAAGGATAAGCCGTATGTTGCATTGGCATATATGACGGGAATATTGCCAATCGCCAAGTATTCCAGTGGATCTGAATTAAACATGTTCATGGAGTATACGATGGCTTCGGAGTCTAAGTTTGGTAATGTATTTGGATTTTCAGATAAAGAAGTTGATATGCTTTATGAAAGATATTACGAGAACAATGCCGGAAAAGAAGAAACGCTGAATGTGACCAGGGAAGGATTACGTGAATGGTATGATGGATATTTTACTAAAAATGGGGAGAGAATGTATAATCCAAGATCGGTTGTGGCAGCCTTAGAGAATAATAATCTGGGCAGTTACTGGACAAGTTCAGGACCATATGATGAAATATTCTATTACGTTGAGAATAATATTGCAGATGTGCGTAAAGATATTGCGCTTATGATTTCTGGTGAGGGTGTCAAGGCGAAGATTCAGGAGTATGCGGCCACTTCTATGAATTTGCTGACCAGAGAAGAAATTTTATCTGCCATGGTGGTATATGGTTTTTTAAGCTACTATAATGGAAAGGTGTATATTCCTAATAAAGAATTGATGGACAAATTTGATGAGATGGTTCAGAAAGAAGCTTCATTGGGATATGTATACAGATTGGCGAAAGAATCTGAGCGTATGCTGGAGGCCACACTTCATGGGGATACAGAAACTATGGAGAATATATTGGCTTATGTTCACAATACAGAGACCCCAATCCTTTCTTACAATAATGAAACAGAATTATCAGTGGTTGTGAATCTTGTTTATTTGGCAGCGAGAGATAGATACCGTGTGGAGAGAGAGGATAAGTCAGGGAAGGGGTTTGTTGATCTTATTTTTTATCCAGAAGACAGATCGGATACATGTATTATTTTAGAATTAAAAGTGGACCATACACCGGAAGAAGCCATTGAACAGATTAGAGATAAGGATTATATGCTACGGTTTATGGGAAAAATAGGTGAATTACCGAAATATACTGGTGAGATTTTAGGATAATAAGCGGGAATCCTCGGCAATTCAATTACCGAGCCTGCAAATAAA
>ERZ773162.1162-NODE-1162-length-22873-cov-3.253484_pt1 | contig 22873 bp, 21 predicted proteins | sample MGYA00511113_ERZ773162 | MGnify/ENA primary metagenome ERZ773162 (study PRJEB29015, sample SAMEA2737807) | human gut metagenome | biome: human gut; feature: human-associated habitat; material: faeces | place: China | collected 2012 ... | reverse complement strand
ACAACTGTCAATACAGAAGAACGAAGAGAAGGAATCGCAAGTTTTCGTATTAGTGCATTTGGTGATATTTCCCATTTATATGTGAATGATGAACCACCGGCATTTGCTGCAAGATTCTGTGAAATGTACAGTAATACGGATGAGCGCCACGATTGATTAACCAGGTAAGCCACTTGCGGAGGCTGCGAAAAGCAATAAGCGGTGGATGCGGATAGAATGACAGAACTGAAAGGAAATATAGAATATTGATATCAAAGACAATGAAAGCAATTCTGCATGCGCTGTCATATGGAAATATTGAGCTGGAATCTTCCAGAAGAATGGCAGATCTGAAGCAACTGGATGCCATGCGGATTTTTGTAAAAAAGCTGGATGCCAGAGTTTATAATGGAGAACATGAGGTCCCGGTCAGACTGTATTTTCCGACAGAAGAGGCAATGCAGGCGGGAATCGTAGAGGGAAACACATTTCCGATTCTCCTGTTTTTCCATGGTGGCGGATGGGTAACTGAGAGTGTGGAGAATTATGACCGTGTATGTGCCAGAATGGCGCAGGCAACTGCACATATTGTAGTTTCCGTAGAATACAGACTGGCGCCGGAGCATAAGTTTCCGGTTCCGCTGGAGGATTGTTATGCAGCAGCGAAAGCGCTTTATACTAATCAGCTGATCTTAAATACTGATCCGGAGAGGATTACAATCATCGGGGACAGTGCAGGAGGAAATCTGGCAGCAGCAGTATGTCTGATGGCAAGAGACAAAGGCGAGTTTACACCACGCCGTCAGATACTGATCTATCCTGCACTTGGAAACTGTTATACAGAGGAATCTCCTTACAGATCCGTGCAGGAGAACGGCAGTGACTATCTTCTTACATCAGTAAAAATGGAAGATTATCTGAAGCTTTATCAGAGTTCAGCAGAGGACAGGCAGAATCCGTATTTTGCACCGATACTGGAGAAAGATCTGAGAAATTTGCCTGAAACATTAATTCTCACAGCAGAATATGATCCTTTGCGCGATGAGGGAGAAGTATATGGCAGAAAACTTCATGCTGCAGGAAATCATGTGGAAGTACACAGGATTTACGGAGCATTTCATGGATTTTTTGCGCTGGGAATCAAATTTCTGCATGTACAGGAGAGTTTTAAATATATTAACCAGTTTCTGAATAAGAGTTATGAGAAAATTCTACAGTAATCCCCGAGAAGATTGCTACAGGACAAAGAGGTAAGCAGGAACGAAAAAGAAGGCAGGAAAATTATGGATACAGGATACTCAAAATGGAGAAAACTGGATAATGCAGCGTTGGCATTTCCGCTGGTAACAGGAAAGAATGACACCAGAGTGTTTCGTTTCTATTGTCAGTTAAAGGAAGAAGTCAATGGGGAAATCCTTCAGGCAGCACTGGATCAGACAATGGAGAAATATCCATTGTTCCAGGCGGTTCTGAGAAAAGGGCTGTTCTGGTTTTATCTGGAGCACAGAGACATCAGGGCAGTGGTAAAGCCGGAGACGGAACCACCATGCAGCCGTTTATATATTCCGGATAAGAAATCCCTTTTATTTCAGGTGAGTTATGACAAAAACAGAATTAATTTTGAGGTGTTTCATGCATTGACAGATGGCACCGGAGCCATGCATTTCCTGCAGGAACTGGTTCAGGATTATCTGATTCTGGCACATCCACAGGCAGATCTTCCGCAGATTGAGCATGCAGAGGAAATTACACATGGAGATAAAGAAGAGGACAGCTTTTCTCAGTATTATTCTTCAGATATACCGAAAGATAAAGAGAAGAAAAAAGCCGCTGTTAAACTGAAAGGGGAGAAGCTGGTTCACTCAGATATGCATGTTACGGAGGTTGCTCTTTCTGTAAAAGATATCCACCGGAAAGCCCGCTCCTGTGGAGTTTCCATCACTGTTTTACTGACAGCAATGATGCTGTGTTCTATTCGGGAAGAGATTCCAAAGAATCAGCAGAAACGACCGGTAGCATTGATGATTCCGGTGAATCTGAGAAATTATTTTCCGTCTCAGTCTATGACAAACTTCTTTGGATGGATAGAAGTGGGATATACATTTTCTGATGAAACAACCTTTGAAGATGTACTTTTGTCTGTGAAGAAACAGTTCGAAGAAGAACTGGTAAAAGAGAAGATTGCCATGCATATGAGCGGATATGTGCGCATTGAGAAGAATCCTTTTGTACGTGCTGTTCCGCTGGAAATCAAGAAATATTTTCTGATGATCGGGGCCAATCTGGGAAGCAGGAGCATTACGGCAGTTTATTCCAATATCGGCATTATCCGTTTGCCGGAGGAGTACAAAGAATATATTCAGCATTTTGGGATTTTTGCAAGTACCAATTCTTTGCAGATGTGTTCCTGTTCTTATGGGGATGAGATGGTACTGGGATTTACTTCCAAGATACCGAATGACAGTATCCAGAGGAATTTCCAGCGGATGCTCGGCGAGGAGAATGTTTCCCACAGAGAATTAAAGAATGAATTTCCGGGATATGGGGAAAAGTACAGGCTTGAGAAAAAAGAAAATCAGAAGGTTATCCAGACTTTCAGCTTCCTGTGTCTGGCAATTGCGGTAATTTGCGGAATGATTAATTTTATGATGGCAGGTGTACTGAACTGGTTCTGGTTTGCTGCGGCCGGCTGTCTATGTGCATGGCTTGTTGTCGGAGTGGCATATTTTAAACGCAGAAACATCCTCAAAAACCTGGCATGGCAGTTGCTGCTCATTACGATTTTGTGCGTATTATGGGATCATTTCATCGGATGGAAAGGCTGGTCCGTAGATTTTGTATTTCCGTTTGGGGCGCTTGCGGTGCTTGGAAGTGTTCCTGTAATCGCAAAGGTCAGCCATCTGGAGAGGGAAGAATATTTGTATTATCTGCTTCAGGCGGCGATGATCGGATGCCTTCCGGCAGTTCTTATCTGGATCGGAATCATAAAATATACGATGCCTTCCGTACTTTGTACAGGCATCAGTTTTCTGGTTCTGGCGGGGATGTTTATCTTTCGAAAGAAAGATACATTAAGAGAATTTCGAAAAAAACTGAGAATGTAAAATGTGATTTACGAGAAAGGAAAATACCGATGTTAGAATGTGATTATGAAGTGAAACAGATTGATGGAGATTATGCACATCTGCAGAGAATCGACAGACCGGAGGAAGAACTGAAGCTGGTGGCGAGGGCACTGCTTCCGATAGAAATCTATGAAGGATGTATTCTACATTATGAAATGATGCAGTATTCCATGAAATAGAGGAGAAGGAAGCGGAGTTGTCTGCAATACTCTGAGAAAAACCTCGGGAGAAAGTTATGGAACAGTATTACTACAACCATATGAATAAACAGGAACAGGCTGCTTATCATGGAATCCTTCAGGGGATTTTCGGACTGGCGGATGAGTTTCAGATTCCGGCACTGGACGGAGAAACTTTGTATAATGTCTTTTTCCAGCTGCGTCTGGATCATCCGGAGATTTTCTGGGCAACGGGATATAAATACCGATATTACAAAGAATCACCGAATATTATTTTTGTTCCGGAATATCTGTTTGATAAAGGCAAAATAAAAGAGCATCAGAAAGCAATGAAATCCAGAGTTGAAAAGCTTGTGCGTCCGGCGAAGGACATGTCCGAATGGGAAAAAGAAAAATATGTACATGATTTTATCTGTCAGAATGTACATTATGACAAGCTCAAAAAGGCTTATTCTCATGAGATCATCGGCCCGCTTGGACAGGGCGTTGGTGTCTGCGAGGGCATTGCAAAAGCGGTAAAAGTCCTTCTGGATGCGCTGGGTGTCTGGTGCGTGATCGCAATATGCGGAAACAATCCGGAAAAAGGGATCAAATACCGTCATACCTGGAACATTGTCCGGATCGGCGGGACGTATTATCATCTGGATGCGACTTTTGATAATACACTCGGAAACAGTGATAAAGTCGAAGATATTCGTTATGATTATTTCAATCTTGATGACAAAAGTATCTTCCGGGATCATGAGCCACTGATCGCAGCAGCACCTCATTGTACAGATCACGATCACTTTTATTACCGGGAAAAGAAGCTGTCTTTTACAAAGACAGAAGATGTGTATAAACGTTCACTTCAGGCAGCAAAAAAAGGAAAAACGCTGACATTTCACTGGAGAGGCGGTTACCTGACAAGAGAAGTTCTGAATGAACTGCTTGGACTTATCCGTAAGGCCGGTGAAGAAAAAAACAAGACAGCAGCAGTCAATATCAACTGGCCGCAGGCTGTACTGCGTCTGCATTATACAGAAGCACAGATGCAGGAATGTATCACAATGGAAGATGCAAATGAAGGGGAAAAGGAATAACAGATACACGGCAGTACAATGGTAATAAAAGGGGAGACAGACATGCTTGAGACATTTAATGTTCTACGAATCGATGAGCCGGATTTCGGATGTGAGGGACGTCCGGATGGGATGGCAGTGAAGGACAATGTCCTTCTGAAAAGTAATTATACAGGTGAAGAAATGACAGTCAGAGAGAAAGATGCCCGGCTGTATGAGCTGGATATCAATGAAGGAGATCAGGTGTTTCTGATCGATGGTGAGATGCGTAAGATTCGCTGAGATGATGTGCCCTGACTGAACGTGGCTTACGGAGTGTTGATAAAAATAGACTAGAAAGTGCAGGAAGATAGATGGAATTAAATATTCTTGACTGGTTCCAGACGTTACATACACCGATTCTGGATAAAATTATGACATCAATCACAAAGCTGGGGGATGCGGGGATTTTCTGGATTGTCCTGACACTGCTTTTTCTTATCATACCAAAGATGAGAAAAACAGGAATCATTATGGCAGCAGCACTGATCATGGATCTGCTGATCTGCAATGTAGCAGTAAAAAATCTGGTAGCAAGAACAAGACCATACGATGTAAACACCAGCGTGCAGCTGCTGGTGGCAAAGCTTCATGATTATTCATTCCCATCGGGACATACGGCCGCATCTTTTGCTTCGGTTACCGCGTTATATCTGGCAGGTGAAAGGAAGCTCTGGAAACCGGCACTGGTACTTGCCTGTCTGATCGCAGTATCGAGATTATATTTGTATGTCCATTATCCGACGGATGTTCTGGGTGGTATGGTTTTTGGAATCCTGGCAGGATATGTGGGCTACCGGCTGGTGAAATTTCTGGAAGCAAAGCTTTCCGGAAGGAAGAATGCAGGGAAACAGAAACAGGTACGGAGGTAACGACATGCACAGGATAAGACAATCCATTCAGTTTTATGGAAGAGTTCAGGGCGTGGGCTTCCGCTACAAACTTGGTTATCTGGCAGACAAATACAGTGTGACCGGATGGGCGAGAAATGAATATGACGGATCGGTTTCGACAGAACTGCAGGGGCTGGAAGAAGATATTGACAAGATCGTACAGGCACTTTACAATGACCGGTATATAGAGATTGACGATATCCGAAGACGTGAGATTTCTGTGGATGAGGAAGAACGAAGATTCGGAGTTCGGTATTAAAGGAGGGCGCACGAGTGGACGAATTATATCAGGCAATTGAGGAGAAGATCAAAGCAGCAGGATACCCGAGAGAGATTTCCGGCCAGGCTGTATATGAAGATATCTGTGACCAGATCGAGGGAAAAGAGAATGGCAGTTATGTGTTACTGTCCAAATTTGAGGATGATGTGATTTTTGAGTATCACATTACGATCATGGATCATGAATTTAATCTCGGGATTCTCACGATGAGACTTCCGGAAGGCATATATGCGGCAAACTTTGATGAAGACTGATAAATCGGAGCAGGTGAAAACCTGCTCTTTTTGCAAATGAATGACGCAAGGGGGGGGAAAATCAACATGTGGATTTTATTTGCGGTGGGTGTTGTACTTATTACGGTGGGAACCGTGCTGATGACGATGGTGTAAAGCTTAGGAGTTAGAGATTATGGGACATTTTTATTTTATAAGACACGGACAGACTGTATGGAATGTAGCGAACAAAATCTGTGGTGCAACAGATATCGAACTGACAGAAAAAGGCCATCAGCAGGCAATTGAGACAGGACAGGAAATTCTGCGACAGGGAATTCAGGCAGATGAGATTCTTTATTCTCCGCTGATGCGTGCGGCAGACACAGCAAAACATATTTCAGAGATTACAGGCATTCCGGCACGTGTTGAGCCGAGATTGATTGAGCAGAATTTTGGAAAATATGAGTCAACTCCACGTAACGGGGAAGAGTTCCGGAAGGCAAAACAGCAGTTTGTGACTAGATATGAAGGAGGAGAATCCATGCTTCATCTGGCACAGAGGATTTATAATCTTATCGATGAGATCCGGAAGGAGTCTGATCATAAAACATATATTCTTGTAGCACATAATGGAATTTCCAGAGTCATCCAGTCCTATTTCTATGAGATGACAAACGAAGAGTACGCAGCTTTCGGGGTTAAAAACTGCGAAGTCAGACGGTTTGATTTTGAATAATCGACAAAATATTACAAATTATCTGCATTATGTTTAAAGGATTTACAGGTTGTACGGTTTACTGCAATATGCTATAATACACACTTGAATACTAGGTTAAAAGGAGCGCTTTATAGTGACTATTCATGATAAATATAGAGTACTACAGGAGAATCTCAAAGCACTGGGAAGTGTAGCAGTTGCGTTTTCAAGTGGAGTGGATTCTACATTTCTTCTGAAGGCGGCGCAGGAAGCTCTTGGTGACAAGGTGATCGCGGTTACGGCGAGTTCCTGTTCTTTCCCGAAGAGAGAATTAGAAGAAGCAAAAGCATTCTGTGAAAAAAACGGAATCCGTCAGATCATCGTTGAATCCGAAGAGCTGGATATCGACGGTTTTCGCCAGAATCCGAAGAACCGTTGTTATCTGTGCAAACACGAATTGTTTGAGAAAATCTGGGAGATTGCGAAGGAGAACGGCATGAACGCTGTAGCCGAAGGCTCCAATATGGATGACAACGGAGACTACCGTCCGGGTCTGATCGCAGTTAAGGAGCTTGGCGTCAGCAGCCCGCTTCGCCAGGCAGAGCTCTCGAAGGCTGAGATTCGCGAACTGTCCAAAGAAATGGGACTTCCGACCTGGGATAAACAGTCCTTTGCATGTCTTTCTTCACGGTTTGTATACGGGGAGACAATCAATGAGAAAAAGCTTGGCATGGTTGATAAAGCAGAGCAGCTTCTCCTTGACATGGGATTCCATCAGGTACGCGTCCGTATCCACGGAAATATCGCAAGAATCGAAGTCCTTCCGGGAGAAATCGCAAGAATCGTTGAAGAAGAAAACAGAACGCAGATTGCATCAAAACTGAAAGAATATGGGTTTGATTATGTGACACTGGATCTTCTGGGCTACCGCACCGGAAGTATGAACGAAACACTCGAAGATAAGGAGATTAAGAAATAAATGTTGAATCAGTTTTCCAGAACACAGCTTTTATTTGGCAAAGAGGCGATGGAGAAGCTGGCCGGCTCCCGTGTTGCCGTATTTGGAATCGGCGGAGTTGGCGGTTATACTGTCGAGGCACTTGTACGAAGCGGAGTCGGAGCAATCGACCTGATCGATGATGACAAAGTATGTCTGACAAATCTCAACAGACAGATCATTGCAACCAGAAGTACAGTTGGTAAATACAAGGTAGATGTCATGAAAGAACGTATTCTGGACATCAATCCGAAGGTCGAAGTGAATGTTCATAAATGTTTCTACCTGCCGGAAACAAAGGATGAATTTGATTTTTCGCAGTATTCTTATGTGGTAGATGCGGTAGATACGGTGACTGCGAAAATCCAGCTTGTCATGGAGGCAAAAGAAGCCGGAGTTCCGATCATCAGCAGCATGGGTGCCGGAAACAAGCTGGATCCGACTGCTTTTGAAGTGGCTGACATTTATAAAACATCTGTCTGCCCGCTGGCAAAAGTCATGCGGCGTGAATTAAAGAAACGTGGAGTGAAAAAACTCAAAGTAGTCTATTCAAAAGAACAGCCGACCAGACCGATTGAAGATATGTCAATCAGCTGTCGTACTAACTGCATCTGTCCTCCGGGAGCTGCACATAAGTGTACGGAGCGTCGTGATATTCCGGGATCCACTGCATTTGTACCGTCTGTAGTCGGTCTTATCATTGCTGGAGAAGTACTCAAAGATCTTGCGACAAAGTAAATTTGACGCATATCAAAACTAAATAAGAAATCCCTGTTTCGGGCTGTTATCATGCGGTATATCGAATGAAATCGCGGATAATGGCCCGTTTTGGACTTGCTTTATATAGTTAAAACGAATTAATGATAAGATAAAGATATCATTTTGACTCGTAACTGTGAGGGGACTGAACGGTTACCGTATTTCTATACAAAGGAGAAAGTTCGTATGAGAAGAAATAGAAAGAGTAGAATTCTTGCAATTTTGCTTGTTGTGTCGATGATCGGAAGTTCTGCGATTTATGTTCAGGCGGCAGAGGTAAGTATTACTCCGGCAGCAGAAGCCGAAGATCCGGATAAGGATGTCGAGATATGTGGTGAAGAACATGAGATGAAGGAAGTGCAGGTAGTGGAGCCTACATGCACAGAAGCAGGATATGTACTCTGGAAATGTCCGAGCTGTGGCTACGAGGAAAAACGTGACCTCAAAAAGGCACTTGGTCATGATCTTGAGGTGTTTTCTACAGAAGAGGCCACAGAAGATACTCCGGGAAAAGTTGTTTATAGATGTAAAAGAGAAAACTGTGATTATACAGAGACCATACCGATTCCTGGCAAAGAACCGGGTACAGAGGGAAAAGAAGACGACAAGGATAACGACAAAGACAATAACCCGGGAAACAATGAAAAGCCGGATGTGCCAGCTGATCCGAACGAAAATGATAAGACTGATAACGATGGTGAGACAAAGCCGGATACCGGAAATGAATCCGGCAAAGATTCTGATAAGACAGAGGAACCAGTGATTGATGAAGAAGAACTCCCGGATGTTGATGTTGATGAGGAATATGCAACTTATGCTTCCTCCACTTCTACAGAAGTTGTAGCAGAATATGATCCGACAACGGCTTCTCACACGATCAAAGTAGCGAAAGATGCAAAGCATCCGGAGGAAGTCGAGGAGATTGAGGGAAAAACTGTCGCAGATAATACAGCCAGAATCAGCAGAGATGAGCAGGGGAACATTACAGATTTTGCGATATCTACAGAGATTGAAAAGATCAAAAACGGATTTTCACTGACCAGTGAAGCGAAAACACTGAAATCCATTTCCATTATAAATGCGAAAGATCCATCAAATGACTGGTTTGCTTTAAATGCAGGCAAACCGGCAGGTGAACTTGGCATTCATGTGGAGTATGAAAAGGATAAAATTACTCTGACTCTGACGGAAAACAAGAAGACAGTGAATATTGTAAAAGTTACAGAGGATGAAACTACGATTACAATGAAAACTTCGACCGGCGGAAGTTTTGTGATCAGAAAAAATCTTCAGAAGTTTTCAACAGATCTTGACGGTGCAGTCAGGGGAACAAAGAACCGGATCGTACTGAAAGGTACAGAAGGTGCGAAACCATCTGCGGGATTGTCTTATGTGAAAGAAACTGAAAATAAAGAAAACGCTGAAGACTCTGCAAATGCAGATGAAAATGCAAATGAAGAACATTACTGGATCAGAGCTTATAACGATGAGGTGGAGGATCCAATTGTGATCACTGTTTATAAGAAATAAAAATTAACGGGGCATATCAAAGCGATATGCCCCGTTGATATTAGTATTCGCCTACAACTGTAGCTTTAAGAAGGTTGGTGTTTCCGGAACGTCCAAGCGGAACTCCGACAGTCAGAACAACAACATCGCCTTTTTTTACATAGCCGTTTTCTTCGGCGGCTTCTGTAGCGTGAAGGAGAAGGATCTCCATGCTGTATTCTTCTTTTGTCAGGATCGGAGCAACACCCCATACCATGTTTAACTGACGCCATGTACGTTCATCCGGAGTACATGCGATGATCTGGCATCCCGGACGATATTTGGAAACCATTCGTGCAGTGTTGCCGGAACGGGTAACTGCGATGATGGCCTTTGCATTCAGGTCAATGGCTGTCATGCAGGTAGCATGAGAAATCGCAGTTGTTACGCTGGCCGTGTCACCCTTTATACGAACACTGAACTGTTGGTTGTATTCAACATCCGCTTCTGTACGGCGGGCAATCTTGACCATCGTCTTGAGGGCTTCAATCGGATATTTACCGGCAGCAGTTTCACCGGAAAGCATGATTGCACTTGTTCCCTGATAGATGGCATTGGCAACATCTGTAGTCTCTGCACGTGTCGGACGTGGATTCTTGATCATGGAATCCAGCATCTGAGTTGCTGTGATGACCTGTTTGCCGGCACTGTATACTTTGGAAATAATATCTTTCTGAATAACCGGAACGTCTTCAAGCGGGATCTCAACACCCATATCACCACGGGCAATCATGATACCGTCTGCAGCTTCGATGATACTGTCGATGTTGTCAACACCCTGCTGGTTCTCGATCTTTGCGATGATCTTGATGTCGTGACCGCCGTTTTTTTCGAGGATATCGCGGATCTCTTTGACATCGGCTGCTGTTCTGGTGAAAGAAGCAGCGATGAAATCATATCCTTCTTTGATACCGAAAAGGATATCGTCATGGTCTTTCGGGCTGATAAATGGCATATTTACCTCTACGCCCGGAAGATTTACCCCTTTTTTATTGCCGAGGACACCACCGTTTATAACGGTACAGACAATGTCATGACCTTTGATTTTTTTGACTTCAAGTCCGATCAGACCGTCATCGATCAGAATGCTGTTGCCCGGTTTGACATCTTTATATAAATCCTTGTAGGTAACAGAAACGATTTTTTCATTTCCTTCGATCTCATCTGCAGTCAGAGTAAATTCCTGACCTTCCTTCAGAGTGATCTTTCCATCTGCAAATTCGCAGATACGAATTTCAGGACCTTTTGTATCGAGAAGCGCTGCAACTGGTTTGTTAAGACGTGTGCGGATTTCTTTTAATTTATCAATACGGCCTTTCTGTTCGTCGTGTAAACCATGAGAGAAGTTAAAACGTGCTACATTCATTCCTTCTTTAACTAATTCTTCCAGAACACCGTCTTTGTCAGTAGACGGACCAAGGGTACAAATAATTTTTGTTTTGCGCATTCAAATTCCTCCTACTTTTCCTAAAAAATACACCTTTATTCTAACATATAATTTTCATTGTACAAGTTAAGTTTTGGGTAAAATATATGTTAAATTTATAACATAATATCAAAGATTGTGGGAGCAGTTTACTGCAAAACAATCTGTAGATATCTAAAATGAAAGAAGCCGCCATACCGGTTTAAAATCTGGTATGACGGTTGATGTATTTGGCCTTATATTTAGAATATACGATCGTCTGATCTTTATACAATCCATAATAACCGGAAACGGCATAGCTGATGGAAACTGCGATCAGATAATAGGAAACACCACGGAATCCGAAGAGTTCAAATGCGATCAGGATCGAGGTGATCGGGCAGTTGGTAACACCGCAGAAAAGTGCTGCCATTCCGGCGGCCGCGCAAATAGATGGGGAAAGCCCTATCAGATGCCCCATGAGACATCCGAAGGTTGCGCCGATGCAGAACGACGGAACAATCTCACCACCGCGGAATCCGGCACGCATGGTCAGCGCGGTCAGAAGAATTTTCCAGAAGAAATCCAGCGGACGCGCCTGTCCATCTTCAATGGCAAGCTCGATCAGATTGTTGCCTGCGCCCATGTAATCAGTAGTTCGTAAAAGCAAAGTGATCGCAATGATGATCACACTGGCAGCAGCAATACGAATATAGGGGTTTTTGAAATATTTCGTGTAAAGTTTGCTGATTCCCTGCAATGTCATACAGAAAATGATACTGATCGCGGCACATGCGACAGCGACGAGAACCATTTTCAGACCGGTTTCTACAGTAAGATCCGGAATATCTACAACATGAAAAGATTCTGGATGGATTCCGAAGTTGGCTGCAAATTCCGAAGCAATAATAGAAGAAATCACACATGGAACCAGTGCTGCATAGTACATAATACCAACGCTGACGACCTCCATGGAAAAAACAGCCGCAGCCATCGGAGTACCGAAAACAGCGGAAAAAGCAGCACTCATTCCACACATGACCATGACGTGCCGGTCTTCTTCGTCGAGATGGAACCAGCTTCCGAGCTGATTACCGATGCTTCCGCCCAGCTGGATCGCTGCACCTTCACGTCCGGCAGAACCACCGGTAAAGTGTGTCAGGATTGTAGAAATAAAGATCAGCGGGGCGGAACGGAAAGGCACATCATCCTGTGAGCGGATGGTGGAAAGCACCTGATTGGTGCCGCCATCGTCCTGTCCGAGTTTCTGATAGAGAAAGACGATGACAAGACCGGCAACGGGCAGCAGAAAGAACACCCAGAAGTGTTCCGTGCGGTAGTTTGTGACAAATTTCAGCGCCCGTGCAAAAAGACTGCTGATGAAACCGACAGTCAGACCGGTCAGGACTGCAAGAAGCAGCCATTTGATCAGATTTGTCATATCATACCGGATATGCCCGGCATAATAGTGCAGATCGTGAGTTTTTTCCGGATTTTTATTATCCTGTGTGTTGCTCATAAGCTCCCCCAAAAGTTAAATAGTGTTTTGCATATTCCCGAAGTATTACTCCTGAGTAATTCCTGTAACCTCATATCCTGCTTCTTTGATCGTAGCGCGGATTTTGTCTTCGTCAACTTTTTCCGGTGCTGTGAAAACAGTTGTGTTGCTTTCATGGGAAGATACGACATCTTCTGCGCCGAAAGCTTTTTTGATTGCTTCATTTACATGTGCTTCGCAGTGTCCGCACATCATTCCTTCTACATTAACTGTAACTTTTACCATAGTTTTTTGCTCCTTTTCTTTTATATTATAATCATTTTTTACTTCAATGGAAGTAGCTTGTTTTATTTTTTTGTCTTTTCCTGCATCGTGAATTTTAAACAGGTTCAGACGAAGGGCATTTGTAACGACGCAGAAGCTGGAAAGGCTCATTGCTGCAGCGCCAAACATCGGGTTGAGTGTCCAGCCGAAAATCGGGATCCAGACACCGGCAGCGAGCGGAATACCGATGGTATTGTAGAAAAATGCCCAGAAAAGATTTTCGTGGATATTTTTCAGCGTAGCACGGCTGAGACGGATCGCAGCGGGAACATCACTCAGGCGGCTCTTCATCAGGACAACATCGGCAGCGTCGATTGCAATATCTGTTCCGGCACCGATCGCGATTCCGATATCAGCTCGTGTAAGAGCCGGAGCATCGTTGATACCGTCACCGACCATGGCAACTTTGCCCTGCTCCTTCAGGGAGCGGATCACGCTTTCTTTGCCATCAGGGAGAACTCCGGCAATGACATCGTCCACGCCTGCCTGAGCACCGATTGCTCTTGCGGTATGTTCGGTGTCACCGGTCAGCATAACTACGCGGATGCCCATGTTTTGAAGTTCTCTGATTGCCTGTGGACTGTCTTCTTTGATAACATCAGCGACTGCAATAATTCCGATCAGTTTGCCGTTTCGTGCAAAAAGGAGGGGAGTTTTTCCCTGTTCGGCAAGTTTCTCTGCTTTTCGGGAGAGAGCGGCAGGAACACTTACCTGGCTGCTGATAAATTTCATACTTCCACCGATCAGGGTTTCATTATTCAGCACAGCGGAAAGACCATTTCCGGGAAGTGCATGGAAATCGGAAACTTCCGGTGCAGTAAGGTGCAGGTTTTCGGCATGTTCTAAAATTGCTTTTGCAAGCGGATGCTCACTCTTTTTCTCAAGGGCAAAAGCCATTGTGAGAAGTTCTGTTTCAGAAATTCCGTTTGCCGGGAGAAGGTCAGTCACTTCAGGCTGTCCGCTTGTGATGGTACCTGTTTTGTCGAGTGCGATGATCTGTACTTTGCCAGCTTCTTCGAGAGAAACTGCTGTTTTGAAGAGGATGCCGTTCTTTGCGCCCATGCCGTTGCCGACCATAATCGCAACCGGAGTGGCAAGGCCAAGTGCGCACGGGCAGCTGATGACAAGAACGGAAATTCCGCGGGCAAGTGCGTAGCCGAATTCATGTCCGGTCAGAAGCCAGATAATAGTTGTAATGACCGCAATTGTGATGACTGCCGGTACAAAAATACCGGAAACACGGTCTGCGATCTTTGCAATCGGTGCTTTGGTGGCTGCGGCATCACTGACCATTTTGATGATCTGGGAGAGCGTTGTGTCTTCGCCTACACGGGTTGCTTCGCATTTGATAAATCCGGACTGGTTGACGGTGGCAGCGGAAACAAGATCACCGGCAGCTTTGTCAACAGGGATGCTTTCACCGGTCAGGGCAGATTCGTTGATGGCGCTGGTACCTTCGATGATTACACCGTCGACCGGAATGTTCTCACCAGGGCGTACGACGAAAACATCACCTTTTTTGACCTGTTCGATCGGAACGGTGGTTTCCTGACCGTTACGGAGAATGACAGCTGTTTTTGGTGCAAGTTTCATCAGACTCTTTAATGCATCGGTTGTTTTGCCTTTAGAGCGTGCTTCGAGCATTTTTCCGACGGTGATCAGAGTCAGGATCATAGCAGCGGATTCAAAATAAAATTCCATCATGTAGTTCATGACTGCGGCGGAATTACCGTCAACCTGTGCTCTCGTCATGGCGAAGAGTGCATAAACACTCCATACAAAAGATGCCATGGAACCGAGTGCGACAAGGGTGTCCATGTTCGGAGAGCGGTGCCACAGACTCTTAAAGCCGCTGATAAAGAATTTCTGGTTGATGACCATGATGATTCCGGCAAGCAGAAGCTGTACAAGCCCCATGGCAACATGGTTGTCGTTGAACCATGCCGGGAGCGGCCAGCCCCACATCATGTGTCCCATGGAGAAATACATGAGGACAATGAGAAAGCCTGTCGAGGCGATCAGTCGGCGTTTGAGAGCCGGTGTCTCGTGGTCTTCAAGCGCTTCTTCAGCCTCGGACATGGAAACCTGTTCTTTGTTGGATCCTTTGAGTGAGGCGCCGTAGCCAGCCTGCTGTACGGCAGTGATGATATCGTGGGATGAGGCAGTTCCTTCCACTCCCATAGAATTTGTCAGAAGGCTGACGGAACAGGATGTGACTCCCGGAACTTTTGATACAGCCTTTTCTACACGGGCTGAGCAGGCAGCACAGCTCATGCCGGTGACGTTATATTGTTCCATTATGGTACCTCCTTAAGAAATGTAAATTCTTCATTTTTATGTTTATCCGGTTGCTGCAGTTACTTCATCAGTTTCTGCAGAGTTGCCACAAGCTCGTCAATTGTCTCGTCTTTGCCCGCGCGGATATCGCGTGCGACGCAGGTTCGGATATGATTCGCGAGAAGTTCTTTATTGAATGAGTTGACTGCGGCATTGACAGCGGCAGACTGGATCAGGATGTCGTTGCAGTAAGCATCGTTTTCCAACATTCCTATGATTCCCCGTATCTGTCCCTCAATACGTTTCAGGCGGTTGACAAGTTTCCTGCGGTCAGCCTCTGAACGGTCTGTGTGCTTCATACTGCAGCAGGAACAGACCGGTGATTTATCAGATGTGGTATCACATGGCATTGTGTTTGCGGAAATATCGGTATTTGTCTGGTCTTTATTACAATTACAATCGGACATAGGTAAGACTCCTTTCTGAATGTGAGTGGATTATTCGGATAAATACCCCATATGGGTATGATGACTTTGATGAAAATATATACCCCGCGAGGGTATTTGTCAAGAGGAAATATAGAAAAAGTGAGAGGTGGGTGACTTGTGGAAGAGAAAGACTTGAGGAAGTCATCAAAAAGTGAGTGGTGTAATGACTTGTGGGAGAGAAAGACTTGAGGAAGTCAATGAAACAGCGAAAAATGGTGGACTCTGATAGGGGAATGTTCAAATGAGGAAACCTTCCTCGGAGGGGGCTTCGGGGCTACGCCCCGATCCCGATAACCTTCCGACTGATCATAAATGACACCCCGGCGGTCAAAGCTTCTGCAATCCAGAATGCATTCCAGACTCCGACAGCCCTGAAGAAGTGACTTAAGATAAACGCGGCCGGCAGAATGATGATCAGATATCTGCAGAGAGAGACAACCAGCGAAGCACTGCCTCGTCCAAGCCCCTCCAGTGCGCCACAGGATGTAACAGATACAGAAGAAACAAGAAAACCTGCGCAGATGATTCGAAGGGCAGTTTTGCCGGCGGCAATTGTCTCAGGATTGGTGGTGAACATTCCGATAAGCTGTCCCGGAACAGTCAGGCAGATGATCGTTCCGACAAGCATGATCACACTGCTCATGCCAAGTGTGACAAAGTAAATCTTTTTGACCCGCTTATGTTCTCCGGCACCGAAATTATATCCGATGACCGGACGCATGCCCTGAACGATTCCGCTTGCCGGAAGGTACAGGAAGGTCTGGAGTTTGTAGTAGATTCCGAGAATCACCACATAGCTCTGTGAATATGCCGCCAGAAGTCCATTTAGTGCAGAGACTAACACAGACGGAAGTGCCAGATTTAAAGCGCCTGGAATGCCGACAGAATACAACCGTGCTGCAAGGGCTTTATCTGGATGGAGATACCGGCGACTGATTTGTATCGGGATCGGACGCATCTTATAAACAATCAGATAAAAGACAAGATTCAGTACCTGACCAAGTCCTGTTGCAAGGGCAGCACCTTCGATTCCCATAGCAGGAAACGGACCAAGGCCAAAGATCATCAACGGATCGAGCAGAATATTGGAGACACAGCCGACCATCAGCCCGATCATAGTAACTTTCATATTGCCGACACCCTGAAAGATTTTTTCGTATGCAAGATTTATGGTGGTTATAATGGCAAAAAGAAATACAATCGTGGAATAGCGGACGCCAAGGCTACTGACATTTTCATCTGAAGTAAAAACAGAAAGAAATTTTGGCATGATTGAAATACAGATGACTGTCAGCAGGATTCCATGTAAGGCGGACAGCACCAGACCATGTGTAGCGGCTTTGCCTGCTGTTTCTTTATTGCCGGCACCCAGACGGATTGCAATCTGCGAGCTGATACCGATACCGAACCCAATTGCGATTGCATTTGAAAAATTTTGTACAGGAAAAACAAGCGACAGCGCAGTCATGGCATCTTCGCTGATCTGGGCAACAAAGAAACTATCCACGATATTGTACAGAGAATTGACCAGCATGGAAATGACCATTGGCATTGCCATAGATAAAATCAGCGGAAAGACCGGTCGCTCTTTCATAAACGTATCATTCATAATGAACCTCCATAATAACATCAAATTAGTATCTGTAAAAAATATCTATAAAAAAACGCCGCACAACTACCGCAAAGGGTAATTGTGTGGCGAAAAATAGTCAGACTTTAAAAGCATTGAACCAGAAAAGTCCACACGATGTTTTGGATAAAAACGCAGATGCCTGCGAATCTGGATAGATTCTAGCATAGAACATGAAAAGCCGTCAATAGCAGATTGGAAGTAATCAGACAAAATACCGATTAAGCAATTTAAAAAATCGGTCAGACATAATAGCTGCCGGAATAATTTTTCAAATTTCGAGATCGTTAGCATTTGTCATGTGAGTCTGTGTATAAAGGATAACTGTATCTCCTTCAAGAAGTGTCAGATTTCCGCCTGGGATGATCAGCTTTTGGTGGCGTCTGACAAGTACAATGATCGAATGTCTGGAAATATCACCATACCCAACTGTAAGCAAAGTGGAGGCAGCCCGCCAGATCCCGGAAAAAGAAATCAGGTATTTCCAGACGGCCCGCGGCTCCGAAACATCGGGATAAAGATATTTGGCAGTAAATACACGAAGCAGGAAATCAATAGCAAAGAAAGCTACTATCAGGCGCTCCAGCGTCAAAAGGAGCGGCCCGTACTTCATTTCCATATTATCAAAAGTATACATGATACTGACTGCCAGATTCAGCAGAATCGTAAATGTATTAAAAAAGTCATAGCCCCAGCACCATGTATCGTAGTTGGAGCCGATTTCAATCAGTTCAAAGAGGCCTGTTCTTAAGATAACTTTGTATACAACTGCGTACAAACGGACTTCTTGCGACTCCTTCTGTGATGTGCTACACTAAAGTGGCTGTTTATGTTATTTTCAAAAGACGGTGAACAACTATCACAGAAACACAATTCAAGAGAAAGGAAATAGTGTCTTCGATAAAAACGCAGACACTATATAGTAAATTTATGATAACTCTGCTTACACTGCAGCTCACGATCTTTCTTCTGGTAGCTGTAGGATTTTTAATGAAAAAAATACATATTATCGGACCACAGGGGCAGAAAAATATCAATGATCTTGTCATTTATCTGATCCTGCCATGTAACATTCTTCATGCATTCACGCAGAGCGCAGCAGATGGAAGCCTTATGAATTATCTGGCGATTCTTTTTATATCCATCGGTATTCAGGTGTTCTGTGTGATCTACGGAAAAGTGATGTTCCGGAGAGAAGCGGAGGGGCGTTATAAATGCCTGCAATATGGTACGATCTGTTCAAATGCAGGCTTTCTCGGCAATCCGATCGCAGAAGGAATTTATGGGGCAGAGGGGCTGGTGCTTGCCAGCGTCTACCTGATTCCACAGAGAATCATGATGTGGTCCTCCGGTCTGGCTGTTTTTTCAGGAACCAGTGACAAAAAGCAGACTCTGAAAAAGGTGGTAACACATCCCTGTATTCTGGCGTGTGTTCTTGGAATTATTCTGATGGTTACAGGTCTGCCGCTTCCGATCGGTATTGATGGTGCCGTGACAGCTGTCGGAAACTGCAACACGGCAATGTCCATGATGGTGATTGGTATGATTCTGGCAGATATTAACCTCAGAGATTTCTGGGACTGGACAGTCGTGAAATATACCGTTCACAGACTGGTGATCATTCCGGCGGTTGTTTATCTTGTATGCAGAATGCTTCCACTCAGCAAAACAGTTCTTGGTTTATGTGTACTTCTTGCGGCGATGCCGGCAGGTGCGACAACGAGTATTCTGGCAGAAAAATATCAGGTAGATTCTCCGTTTGCAACAAAAATGGTTATTTTTTCCACATTACTGTCACTTCCGACCATTTGCCTGTGGAGCATCTTCCTGCAGTGAAATACACTTTCAGACAACAATGTGTCCATTTTTCTTTGTCAAAATTATAACAACACATCCCCCCTACAGGCTTGTGGAGGGGATGCTTTTTTTATATAATGAAAAAATATGAGGGTGGAAATTCAGAGAAAATTTTGCTTTTGTGCAATAAAAATTATGAATCGCCCCAATAAACATGACAAGCGTGAAAAGAGAACAGACTTATGAATAATTTGAAAAATGAAATTCATGACTACTGGACAAACCGTGCCAGAGGTTATTCAGAATATAATCAGCAGGAAATGGCAGATGCCCGCAGAACGATGTGGCGGGACAAGCTTCTTTCCCTGCTTGGAAATCAGTTTCCGGAAAAAGAGCCGAAGGAGATCAAAATTCTCGATGTCGGAACAGGCCCCGGATTTTTTGCAATTTTGCTTGCCGAAGCCGGTTATCAGGTGACGGCTGTTGACTATACTGAAGAAATGCTGAAAGAAGCTCAGAGCAATGCCGGTGGACTGGCAGAGTGTATTGTGTGGAAAACTGGCGATGCGCAGGCTCTTGATGTGGAAAGTAACAGTTTTGATGCAGTCGTGACCAGAAATGTCACATGGAATCTGCCACGGCCGGATTTTGCATATAAGGAATGGCTTCGCGTCCTGAAACCAGAGGGTGTTCTTTATAATTTTGACGCTGACTGGTACGGTCATCTTTATAATGAAGAAAAACGCAGCAGCTATGAAAAAGACCGCCGGCAGACAGAGGAACAGAACGTGGAGGATTATTACAGCGGAACGGATATCGAGAAGATGGAAGAAATTGCCCGACAGGTTCCGTTAAGTCGTCTGGAACGTCCGAAGTGGGATATTGAAACCATGAAAAAGTCTGGATTTCTTGACGTTGCCTGTGACGAGGAGGTCTGGAAAGAAGTCTGGACAGAAGAAGAGATCATCAACAACAGTACCTCTCCGATATTTTTGCTGACAGGAAGAAAAAGAGATGCTTTTCATCTGAAAAATATAACGGTGCAGCCGGGAAAGAAGTGGAGCGGTGAACTGGAACTTGCAAATGGCGATATCCGGCTTCCGGCAACTGTCCTGCATGGACACGGCACAGGAAAAACAATGCTGATCACGGCAGGTGTTCATGCCGGGGAGTATGTGGGGATTCAGGCTGCAATCGAGCTGTCCCAGAAGCTCAAGATTGAAAAAGTAAATGGTACGATCATTATCGTAAAGGTCATGAACCGTCCGGCATTTGAAGCACGCAATGGCAGTATGGGGCTTGACGATGGGAAAAATCTGAACCGCGAATTTCCGGGAAATCCGGATGGAACTGAAATGGAGCGCCTTGCCTGGGCAATATCACAGGAATTGCAGCCAGCGGCAGATTATTACATTGACCTGCACAGCGGAGATGATTATGAAAAGCTGATTCCATATGTTTATTATGCGGGAGCGGCAGCCGGGGAAGTTGTCAGCCTTTCGAGACAGATGGCAGAACAGGTGGACGTACCTTATATGGTAAAATCAAACGTGGCATCCGGCGGTTCTTATAATTATGCGGCTTCACAGGGAATCCCGAGTATTCTGATCGAGCGTGGCGGTATGGGTGACTGGACTTATGAGGAAGTCAGATCTACCCGCAGGGATGTCCGTAATATTCTCTGTCATCTTGGAATTTATCAGGGACTGAAGGATTTCCGCACTTATTATCCACTGGATGTAGCTGATGTACGCTATCAGGATGCTGAAGAAAATGGTCTCTGGTATCCGTTCAAAAAAGTTGGAGATATGATTCAGGAGGGTGATATCCTCGGAGAGGTTCGTGACTATGAGGGTAATGTGAAGGAAGTCAGTGTTGCCGAGTTTGACGGTGTACTTCTTTATCAGTGTGGCACCTTACAGGTACTTGGAAATGGCCCTATGGTTACATACGGAAGAATTGTCAGCCGATACGACGAGCGTAAAGAGCGAATCGTAAATTACTGGGAAAAACGCAGCGACAGTTTCCTTGTTCAGAAACGGCAGGAACTTCACAGCGCCATGGCAGAACGCTGGATGAGAGAGATCCATGCACAGCTTCCGGAAGAAAAGAACCTGAAGATACTTGATGTAGGCTGTGGCGCAGGATTTTTCTCCATTTTACTTGCTAAAGAGGGATATCAGGTGACCGGTATCGACCTGACGCCGGATATGATCAAAAATGCCCGGCTTCTTGCAGAAGAGGAAAAGGTGAGCTGTGAATTTCAGGTCATGGACGCAGAAAATCCGGAATTTCCGGATGAGACCTTTGATGTGGTAATATCCCGAAATCTTACATGGACACTGCCACACGTACAGCATGCGTATCAGGAATGGATCCGTGTACTCAAAAAAGGCGGCATACTCCTGAATTTTGATGCAAACTATGGAATTACAGATTTTTCCAATGTTGCAGACCTTCCGGAAAATCATGCACATAATATTCTTGGGGATGATATGATGCGCGAGTGCGAAGAAATCAAGCGCCAGCTTCCGATCAGCTCCTACAGCCGTCCGGCATGGGATCTGGAAACTCTGGGAGCTCTGGAACTAAAGGAATTTAAATTGGATCTGGGAATCAGCAGCAGAATATATCTGGAAAAGGATGCTTTCTACAATCCCACTCCGCTGTTCATGTTGCGGACAACAAAAAAATAAAGTAAAATTTATACAGAACAGGTAGACAACAGTATAAATTTTAAAGATATGCGGAGAGATTTATGGATTTAAAACAATTGCAATATTTTGTTGCATGCGCGCAGACAGGATCATTCAGTGATGCGGCAAAGATTCTCTATTCCACACAGCCAAGTGTCAGTAAGGTGATCAAGGCGTTGGAGGATACTCTCGGAATGCAGCTTTTTGAACGGCTTCCAAGAGGAATACGTCTGACCGTGCAGGGACAGAAAGTTTACAGCTATGCGTGCCGGATTACCAGTGAAATCGATGTTCTGGAAAATATGGCATCACGCGGTATGACAAAGTGGATACGGATTTCTATGAATCCAAGTTCATGGCTTGCCAATCAATTTGTGGATTTTTATAATGAGACATATGAAAAAAACTATCATTTCCAACTGACCACAGCAGGTGTGCGCAGCGTCATGGAAAGAGTTCGTGATTATATGGATGATATCGGATTTGTCTATATTCTGAGCCAGCACAGGGAAAATTTTCTGCATGAGCTGGCAAAAAATAAAATAGAGTTTGTTCCAATGTATGAAACGGACGTAATCCTGTACCCCGGCCGGAAAACGGAGTTTTACGGTTCAGGAAAAGACCGGATAGAGCTCGATGAATTGGAGGGGACCCGGTTTATACAGAATTATCAGGATGAATTTTTTGATATCGGAGCTGTGGAAACAAACGCCTTTCGTTGGAAAGATCTTGATATTTCAGTATTGACAAACAGTGATTATATTATGGAAAGAATGCTCAGAAACAGCAGAGTTTCCAATGTGAGTGGAAGCTATCTTTCTGAAAATAAAGCCGGAACAACACCGGGTATTCCTCTGGATATGGGAAATAATAAGGTTATTTTTGGATATATGTTTCATAAAGGAGAGAAAATTGAGGAAAGTGTGCAGGAATTTCTTGATTTTCTGAAGGGCAGGCTTCCTAAAAATTAGCGCGGACTTATTCCA
>ERZ773162.1150-NODE-1150-length-23049-cov-4.256502_pt1 | contig 23049 bp, 24 predicted proteins | sample MGYA00511113_ERZ773162 | MGnify/ENA primary metagenome ERZ773162 (study PRJEB29015, sample SAMEA2737807) | human gut metagenome | biome: human gut; feature: human-associated habitat; material: faeces | place: China | collected 2012 ... | reverse complement strand
CACACGTCCGAATGTGGCGGATGTTAATCCGACACAGGCGAACGCGTGTTAGCGAAAGCAAGCAAACAACGATATGTGAAAATAGAGGAAAGCGGTCTCTTTCACTTCCGAACCTTATATGATTACGTCTCAATATGTTATTTGAGTTTTAAAACTGCCACCTGCTGCAGCATCTCTCCATTCAGTTCGATGGAGTTTCCCGCATACTCCACGACGCAGTCGCAGAGATCCGTAAACTCATCCAGGGTTCCGATGACATCATAGCCGAAAGCTTCCCCACGATAGTGCATCGGGATGGTAACCCGCGGTTCAATCTGGTCGATAAGGGCTTTGGCCTGCTTTGCGTCAATGGTATAGAAGCCGCCCACCGGGATCATGACCGCATCCAGTCCCTTTAATGCTTCGATCTGTTCCGGCTCCAATTCACAGCCAAGATCTCCCAGATGTGCTACACGGTAGGTTCCGTCATCAAAAATACGGATGCAGTTACTGCCACGCTTTGTGCCCCGGGCGTCATCATGCCAGGTGTGGATCTCGGTGATGGTAAACGGAGACAAAACACCATCCTGTTTCAGGGTCACGGTTTCTTTCCCGTTATGATCACTGTGCTCATGGCTGCAGAATACCGCATCTGCCGTCTCCCGCACCGGCGCAAGTCCAGGCACATAGCCATCCTCGTATGGATCCAGAATGATCGTATATCCGTTTGATTCCATCTTAAAGCACGAATGTCCAAGCCATGTAAGTTTCATCGTAATCACCTCATAATATTTTTTCTTTCATTGTAATCGATGAACCCGGTTTACGCAATACAGCTGCTGCTCCGGTTTGACATCCGAAAATTTCAAAAGTAAATTCCACCGCCCAGGTAACAGACTGTTTTGCTTTCTTTTACAGATTGTGTTTTTTCCACAAAAGTGTTATGATTTTCTTGTTTTTACTATTTCCGAAATCAAAAGCTGATTTCGTGCTTGCATTTTTATCTCAGACATACTATAATACGCTTTAACGCGTCAACGTGCGAATTTATTGCTATTATCACAACAAACAGACTGCTGCACGCCAGACTGCTGCACACTACTTACAAAACGAGGAGAAAAACTATGGCATTCGAATTCATAAACAAGCTGCCGACTCCGGCAGAGATCAAAGAACAGTTCCCGCTCCCGACGGAATTCGTAGCACTCAAAGCAAAACGTGATGAGGAAGTAAAGAAGGTTATCAGCGGAGAAAGCGATAAATTTCTGGTCATCATCGGACCGTGTTCCGCCGATAACGAGGATGCGGTCCTGGACTACACCAGCCGCCTGATCGATGTCCAGGAAAAAACCAAAGACCGCCTTGTTATCGTACCGCGTATCTACACCAACAAGCCACGTACCACCGGTGACGGCTACAAGGGCATGCTCCATCAGCCGGACCCGGAGAAGCGGCCAAGTATGGCAGAGGGCCTGCATGCCATCCGCCATATGCATATGCGTGTCTTGAAAGAAACCGGCTTCTCCACCGCAGATGAGATGCTTTACCCGGACAATGTCAGCTACCTGGATGATATCATGTCCTACATCGCAGTCGGTGCCCGCTCCGTAGAAAACCAGCAGCATCGTCTGGTATCCAGCGGCTGCCACGTTCCGGTCGGTATGAAGAATCCGACCAGCGGTGACCTGTCTGTTATGATGAATTCTGTTCAGGCCGGCCAGCACTGTCACGAATTCATTATGCGTGACTGGGAGGTAAAAACCGACGGAAACCCATACACCCACACCATCCTGCGCGGCGCAGTCAGCAAGCATGGTCAGTGCCTGCCAAATTATCACTACGAGGATCTGATGCTGCTCCACGAATTATATGCAAAACGCGATCTGGTCAATCCGGCCTGCATCGTGGATGCAAACCACTCCAACTCGAATAAGCAGTATATGGAGCAGATCCGCATCGTCAAGGAGATCCTGCACAGCCGCAGGCATTCCGCAGACTTAAACAGGCTGGTCAAGGGCGTTATGATCGAGAGCTACATCGAGCCGGGCAACCAGAAGATTGGTGAGCACTGCTACGGTAAGTCCATTACCGACCCATGCCTTGGCTGGGAAGATTCTGAGCGCCTGCTGTACGAGATCGCAGAGCAGGTTTAAGCATCCGCAAACGTAAAAAGATTCGGAAGAAGCTGTGTTTTTACAGCATCTTCCGAATCTTTTTATAGTCCGGTTTTATTCTTCTGTCTGTTCTTTTGTCTGTCTATCTCTGATCCAGTTGCCTCTGATTCACGATATGTCCCGGCGTTTCCCCTCTGGAAAGCTTCTCGATATCTTCCCAGATCATCGCATAACCCCGGTGGAAGCTGCTGCCGGTGATACCGCCGATATGTGGGCTGAACAGAAGCTTTGCCAGTGTCTTCTCCGGCCAGGAAAGCATCGGATGATCCTTCTGCACCGGCTCATGATCCAGCGTATCCAGGCCGGCCATGGCAATGGTTCCATTCTCCAGGGCTTCCCGCAGCGCTTCATCATCCACCAGCTCTCCTCTGGACGTATTAATGAAATAACTTCCCTTCCGGCACTTTGCAAAAAACTCCCGGCTGCACATTCCGGCAGTTTCTCCGGTGACCGGAACATGAAGGCTTAACATATCACAGGTTTTAAGAAGTTCATCCATCGAAAGATACTGTACCTGATACCGTGCTTCCTCCTCCGGGCTCAGGCGGTGGCGCTTTGTGTAATACACGGTCACGCCAAAGCTTTGCAGCATGTCAGCCACTGCTCTTGCGATAGCTCCGAAGCCGATCAGGCCAACTGTACAGTCAGACAGCTCTTTCAGGCTTCCGCCTCCCATGTAGCCCATCTTGACGGCCATCTGGCGGCCATCCCGTACAGCCTGATCACCAGAAACCACATTTTTGATCACGCCAAGCATCAGAAGAATCGTCTGCTCGGCCACTGCTTTTGCGTTCATGCCCGCACAGTTGCAAACATAAATTCCCAGCGCTCCGGCCGCTTCCAGATCGATCTGATTGAACGCAACGCCCTCGGAATGGATCATTCTCAAAGACGGCAGCCTCTTTATCAGCTCTTTGGAAATTTCTGTGACCGCATCCACAATGATCACCTCTGTGTCCGGCGCCAGCTGCGCATATGCAGCATCCGTCAGGCCGATTGGAAGATTCACTACCTCCGCGCTTTCCGTGAATGGTGTCTTTGCCGTATAATGTTCTACGTTCTTTTCATTTCCGATATGCAGTATCTTCATAGGTATCTCCATTTCCCAGCCTGCTTGCGCTGTCTGCTTTTCCAACTGTTTCCAACACAGCCACAATTTTAATGAAAACTGGAATACAGCTTTCCTGCCTCCAGGCTTCTGCCCTTGGCAGCTGCCATCTGGCTTACCGTTACCATCTGGAAGCCGCGCTTATGCAGCTCCGGTACAATGCGTGCAACCGCGTCTCCGGTTGCCCCGTAAAGCTCGTGCATCAGGATGATATCGCCGTCCTTCACATGGTTTAACACTGCTGCCACCGTCTTGTCCGCATTTCTGGTCTTCCAGTCCAGCGTATCAACATTCCACTGGATCATCGGCATACCGGCATTTGCAAGAACCGCAGCGTTATGGTTTCCACCCGGAAGGCGAAGCAGAGTCGGACGCACGCCGCAGGCTGCCTGGATTGCGTCATTTCCGTTATTTACCTGTGCCTGGATCTGGGCTGCCCCCAGCTTTTGCAGATATTTGTGGTTCATGGTATGGTTAGCCACCTCATGACCTTCTGCCACCATGCGCTGCACTTCTGTTTTATAAGAGCCGACACGCTCACCCACCATAAAGAACGTTGCCTTGCCGCCATACTGCGCCAGACAGTCCATGATCCGGTTGCCGACCGAGGGCTGCGGGCCATCATCGAAGGTCAGGGCTACCATAGGCTTTGACGGGTCAATGCCGTCTGTGGTCTGACTCTGCCCTGTACTCTGCTGTGCAGCAGCCTGCGCTGCCTCCTGTGCAGCAGCCTGCGCTGCCTCCTGTGCAGCAAGCTCCTCCGGCGTAACCGGAGTCACCGGCTCACTCTTAATGCCTCCCGGTCCTTCCGGAATTCCGGTCACCTCGCCGGCAGATACCGGTGCACTGTTCTCACTGCCGGTGCTGCCCGGTGCGCTCTGTCCCTGACCGGAAACAATAGTCGGAGACTGCGATACCGCAGCTGTAGTTTCGGTCTGACCTGCTCCCGGAGCCTGAGTCACAGCTTCCGATGCCTGCTGCTCCCCCACCGTCTGCGTGCTCTCCACTGCCAAGCTTCCGGAGCCTGCCACGATCACCGGAGCCGCATAAGCCGGCTGCGCTGTAAATAAAAATGCCAGTGCGGCACCTACTGTCATCCATTTTCTGTACTTCATAATATCCTCTCCCTTTCCTGAAATCGGCAAAATCTGCTGCCACAACTGCGTCATACGGCATTTTCGATTCAGAAAATGCCTGCCCATGATTTCTAAACTCTATCTTAATCGAAATGAGGGCATTCCGCAAGCACTTAAAAGAGGCACTCCGCAAATCTGCGGAATGCCCATGCAATTTTTTATTCTCCTCTCAGATACGCGATCACCGCCGCCGCGCTTTTCTCCCGCACCTTCATCTTCCACTCCGGCTCATGGATGTGTTCGAGGTAATGTGCGTCGGAATCGCAGATGATGCGGCACTGCTCCAGATAGGGATTGCTCTTTTTTAATTTCTCAAGCGCTGCCATATCGTGCAGCTCCGCTGTCCGGAACTGGCTTTCCGGCGGCACAAAACCCAGGTTTGAGATGAGACTGTTGGCATTTTTATCGATATGGGCCGGGATCATGACACCGCCGTACTGCCCGGTTACAATGTCCCATAATTCATCGAAGGAAAGTTCCGTGCTGTTGATGAGCAAATTGGACTCGGTGCCGATGCAGATATCTTCCTCGTTCATGATCTGCTGCTTTCCGAAGATTTCTTCCCGGTTTGGAAATTTCATCAGTTTTTCGTAGACAAACCGGTCAAATTCCATTGCCGCGGAAAGCTCGGAAAACAGGCAGACTGCGTGTACTTCTTCCGCGGTAGTCAGCTCCATGCCTGGTATGGCAAGCACACCGTACTGCTCCGCCAGCTTCAGAACCGCCGGACAGTTGCGGCAGGAGTTATGGTCCGTCACCGCGATCACATCCAGACCCTTGATGGCCGCCATGCCCACAATATTGCCCGGAGTCATGTCGTCATCCCCACAGGGGGAAAGGCAGGAGTGAATATGCAGGTCGTAGCTTAATTCACGCTCCATGCGCTTCTCCCTGCATCTGCTGCCATACCCACAGTGCCGCCTCAAACACCGGCTTCTCCGTGGCCAGCACCATGATATCCTGCTGCTCTGCCTTTTTCCTGGCTGTCTCATCCAGCGCAGCACCTTCCGCCAGAATGATACAGGCGGCATCGGCCAGGGTGGCTACCGCCAGCGTATTCATATTTCCCATGACCGTAACCCAGGCGCAGCCCGCCGGAGCTTTTCCCATAGCCACGCTTAAGAGATCACAGCAAAACGGGGTCGTGATTTCCCGTTCCGGGTCATCTCCCACATGGATCACCTGAAATTTTCCACTGTCCAGAAGATCTTTTACCTTCACCTTTCTCCTCCTTTTTCCTGCTCCATGAGCTTCCTGAGCTGCTCCTTCATAATATAGACGCAGTCCTCTTCCTTCGCCTCACCTTTGGAAATATCCTCCGCCAATGCTTTGCACGATGGTGCGCCGCAGGCACCGCAGTCCAGGCCTGGAAGCTGTTTACACAAGGCCTCGATCCGGCTTAACCGGGCGAAGCTTTCCATCATGGTCTCGCCCAGATTATAGACCGGCTCATACTCCACGCTCTGCGTCCATGACATCAGCTCTTCTGCCTTTTCTTCCGTCTCTGCATCCATGTGGCTTCTTGCCACCGGCATATACTTACGCAGATGTTTCAGCTTCACTTCTGCCACATACGGATTTTCCACCGTCAGCACGCCTCCCACGCAGCCGCCGCTGCAGGCATCCAGTTCCACAAATTTTAAATTGGTAAACTTCTGGTCTTCCATATCCTCCAGCACCCGGATCACATTCTCAATTCCGTCTGCTGCAAGGTAGCTTTCCGTAAACAGGCCTCCTGCTTCCCCTCCATTGTGTCCCCAGCTGATGCCGATCTTGCCAGAAATGCTGATGTTCTCCGGGTCTTCATCTACCTGCTTCATATATTTTAAAAGCTGTGGGTACACATCCTTGATGGCAAGCACGCAGTCAATTTCACTCTTTTCTGTCCCGATCGGTGATTTTGCGTACGTTACCTTTGACGGACACGGAGAGATAAAGCAGATGCCGATGTCTTCTCGTGCAAGTCCCGTCCTTTCCATAGCCCGCTTCACAGCCAGCCCGGCAGCCACCTCCACCGGTGGATTTAAGGGCAGCAGATGCGGGATCAGATTCGGGAACCGCACCCGGATCAGCCGTACCACGCTGGGGCACGCCGTGCTGATCAGCGGCAGCTGATCCTCATGCTCCGTCAGATAGGAACGGGTTGCCTCACTCACAAGTTCTGCAGCCGCACTCACCTCGAACACATCATCAAAACCCATAAGCAAAAGCGCATGCAGCACAATGTTGATGTCATCCAGATTGTTAAACTGACTATATAAAGAAGGAGCCGGAAGCGCTACCTTGTAGCGGAAGCGTTCCATCTCCTGCAGTTGATCATAGACTGCGTGTTTTGCGTGATGGGGACAGACCCGGATGCATTCGCCACAGTCAATACAGAATTTTTTGTTGATCCGGGCTTTGCCATCCTGCACGCGGATTGCCTGGGTGGGGCAGCGCTTGATACAGTTGATACAGCCCTTGCACAATTCCTCATCCAGTCGTACGGAATGGTAAAACTTATCCATGCCGCTTTTCACCTCCAAATGTCAATTTCCGGTGTTTTCGGAAACTTCTGGCTTTTGCCAGCACATTCCGGCACATACTCACGTCAGATTCACTTCCATCGTGATCTTTGTGCCTACACCTAATTTTGTTACTATCTCCATGTCATCGGTATATTTCTTCATATTTGGCAGGCCCATTCCGGCCCCGAATCCGAGGTTTCTCACCTCGTCCGGCGCAGTGGAATAACCCGCCTGCATGGCAAGCTCAATATCCGGAATACCCGGGCCCACATCATCCAATACCATCCGTACCTTTTCCGGCGTGATCTCCACCGTAATTTCACCGCCGTTTGCGTGGATCACCATATTGATCTCGCCCTCGTACATGGCAATGGCCACCTTACGCACGGCCTCCGGACTGATGCCAAGCTGCTTTAGCTTTCCCTTTACATCACTGCTGGCTTCTCCTGCCCGGGTAAAATCATCTGCCGAAACATGGTATTGCAATACGATCGCATTTTCCATCAGATTGCACCTCCGCCAAGTCCTGCTCTGTAGAGCATGCCGCAGGTAGAAAACATACGGTGTCCCGTTTCCATGACGATCAGGTCACGATCCCTTGCCATGGCAAGGATCGTTTCATCCGGATGCTTTCTCCGGACAAAGATGATGCAGACAATATCCAGCATCTCTGCTGTCCGGATGACCTGCGGATTGCAAAGTCCTGTGATCAGGACCGAATGATCTTTTGAAAACGCCAGCACATCGCTCATCATGTCTGATGCGCAGGCGCTGGTGATCTCGCGGTCCAGAAATTCTTCTCCTACCAGCACCCGCGCGCCGAGGATTTTCTGAACATCTCTTGCTGTCATAAGCAGATTCCCCCTGTCATAAAGAATAAATGTAACTATTCAGTAGGTCTGCGCATTTACTGCGCTGACCGTAAGAAAACATAGGATGGCAGGCAAAAATCCCATTGCCGCAGGCAATTTTCATGGATTTTTGCTCGTGACTGTGAAGGTACTGAACAGTTACGAATAAATGAATCATGGCTGCATATTGGTTGATCCATTTCATTGCAGCTCATCTTGTCATATTTTTGTCAATCCAGACAATTTTATAGTGTAAGAATATCATTTATTATGTAAATAATCAACAAAAATATATTTTTAATTTTAAACCAATGCTTGATTTTTGTGGATTTTTTTTCATCTTCATGTTAATATATTATATACATTTTACAAACACATTTAGGAGGAGGGTTTACATGGCTTGTAAAAAAGAGACGGTTCCGTTCAGCGGAACACCAGAGCAGGAGGCTGCTTTAAAAAAGGTGATCGCTGAACTTAAGGACACCCAGGGCGCACTCATGCCGATTATGCAGCAAGCTCAGGATATTTACGGCTACCTGCCGATCGAAGTCCAGACTATGATTTCCGATGAAACCGGAATCCCGTTAGAAAAGATCTACGGCGTTTCCACATTCTATTCCCAGTTCGCACTGCAGCCAAAGGGCAAATATCAGATTTCCGTATGCCTTGGCACTGCCTGCTACGTAAAAGGCTCCGGCGCCATTTTTTCAAAACTGGAAGAGCTTCTTGGCATCACCAACGGAGAGTGCACTCCGGACGGGCGTTTTTCGCTGGATTCGTGCCGCTGTGTCGGCGCCTGCGGACTGGCTCCCGTCATGATGATCAACGACGAAGTTTACGGACGGCTCACCCCGGACGACATTCCCGGCATCCTTGCCAAATATCAATAGCCTATGATGCCGGAAATTTCCTTAAACATCCTTGACGTAGCAGAAAATTCCACCCGTGCCGGCGCATCCCTGGTACAGATTACCGTAGATGTACAGCCGGAAGCGGACAAACTCACTGTCATCATCACGGATGATGGCTGCGGCATGACACCAGAGCAGATCAGACAGGTTACCGATCCGTTCTACACCAGCCGTACCACCAGAAAGGTAGGCCTGGGCGTTCCTTTTTTCAAATTTGCCGCCGAAAGTACAGGCGGGAGTTTCTCCATCGAATCAGAGCCCGGAAAAGGAACCATGGTCACTGCGGTCTTCACCTTAAATCACATTGACCGGATGCCTCTCGGTGACATGACTGCCACCATCCACACTCTGATCCAGGGCCACCCGGCAACCGATTTTCTCTATGTTTACCGCTGCGGCAACAAAGAATTTTCCCTGGATACCCGCGAGATGCGTGCCATCCTTGGAGACGTTCCCCTTAACGCACCTGAAATTTCCAGCTACCTCAAAGACTATCTGACTGAAAACAAACTTGAAACCGACGGAGGATCGGTTTATTAAGGAGGACCAACCTAACATGAAAAGCCTTGAAGAATTAAGAGCAATCCGCGAGAGGATGCAGAGTCAGGTCAGCATGCGTGCAGAAGACCACACTCATACCCGCGTTGTAGTCGGCATGGCTACCTGCGGCATCGCAAGCGGTGCCAGACCTGTCTTAAATGCCCTTTCCACTCTGGTTCAGGAAAAGGGCCTGACCGATAAAATTTCCGTTACCCAGACCGGCTGTATCGGTCTTTGCCAGTATGAGCCTATCGTAGAAGTCATGGAGCCGGGCAAGCCGAAGGTTACTTATATCAAAATGAATGCGGACAAGGCTGCCGAGGTGGTAGAGCGCCATCTGATCGGCGGACACATTGTCGAAGAATATACCTTAAATTCTGCAGATCTGAAATAAGGAGGACAACAGATGTATCGTTCACATGTATTGGTTTGCGGTGGAACAGGCTGTACCTCCTCCGGAAGCCAGCAGATTATAGAAACATTAAAAGAAGAGATCAAAAAGGCCGGGCTGGAAAAGGAAGTCTCCGTAGTCCAGACCGGATGTCACGGTCTCTGCGCCCTGGGCCCGATCATGATCGTCTACCCGGACGCCAGCTTCTACTCCATGGTAAAGGTAGAAGATATTCCTGAGATCGTTCAGGAGCACTTATTAAAGGGACGTGTCGTTACCCGTCTCCTCTACCAGGAGACAGTTACCCCGGCCGGTGTCAAGGCCCTGATCGACACAGATTTCTACAAGAAGCAGCACCGTATTGCCCTGCGCAACTGCGGCATCATCAACCCGGAAGTCATTGAAGAGTACATCGGAACCGGCGGCTATCAGGCCCTGGGCAAGGTCCTTACCGAGATGACTCCGGACGATGTCATCCAGTGCCTGATCGACTCCGGCCTGCGCGGACGCGGCGGCGGCGGATTCCCAACCGGTCTCAAATGGAAACTGGCCAAGCAGAATGAAGCTGACCAGAAATACGTCTGCTGTAACGCAGATGAGGGTGACCCGGGCGCATTCATGGATCGCTCCGTCTTAGAGGGTGACCCGCACGCGGTACTGGAGGCTATGGCCATTGCCGGTTACGCCATTGGTGCAAACCAGGGCTACATCTATGTGCGCGCAGAGTATCCGATCGCAGTAGAACGTCTGAAAATCGCTATCAGCCAGGCACGCGAGATGGAACTGTTAGGAAAAGATATTTTCGGAAGCGGCTTCGATTTTGATATCGACTTAAGACTCGGTGCCGGAGCTTTCGTCTGCGGCGAGGAAACCGCACTCATGACCTCCATTGAAGGAAACCGCGGCGAACCGCGTCCGCGTCCTCCGTTCCCGGCACAGAAGGGCTTATTTGGCAAGCCGACCATCTTAAATAACGTAGAGACCTATGCCAACATCCCGCAGATCATCTTAAACGGTCCGGAATGGTTTTCTTCCATGGGTACCGAGAAGTCCAAAGGAACCAAGGTATTTGCACTGGGCGGTAAGATCCACAACACCGGCCTCGTAGAGATCCCGATGGGTACTACCCTGCGCGAGGTCATCGAAGAGATCGGCGGCGGCATCCCGAATGGCAAGAAATTCAAAGCAGCACAGACCGGTGGTCCGTCCGGCGGATGTATCCCGGCAGAGCACTTTGATATCCCGATCGATTATGACAACCTCATCTCCATCGGCTCCATGATGGGTTCCGGCGGTCTGATCGTTATGGATGAAACCGACTGTATGGTAGATATCGCAAAATTCTTCCTGGAATTCACTGTAGAAGAATCCTGCGGTAAATGTACTCCATGCCGCATCGGCACCAAACGTATGCTGGAGATCCTCACCAAGATCACCAAGGGCACCGCTACCATGGAAGATCTGGATAAGCTGGAAGAGCTCTGCTACTACGTGAAAGAGAATTCTGCCTGCGGTCTCGGCCAGACAGCTCCTAACCCGGTTCTGTCCACCCTGCGTTACTTCCGTGACGAATACGAAGCACACATCAAAGAGAAACGCTGCCCGGCAGGCGTCTGCAAAGCGCTCCTTTCCTACCATATCGACGCAGACAAATGTAAGGGCTGTACCCTGTGTGCAAGAAACTGCCCGGTTGGCGCTATCATCGGCTCCGTTAAGAATCCGCATATCATCGACACCGATAAGTGTGTTAAATGCGGTGCCTGCATGGAGAAATGTAAATTCGGCGCGATCTACAAACAGTAATGGAGGAGAATGGCTATGGAGAATATCACAATCAAAATCAACGGCATGGAAGTCAGTGCCCCGAAAGGCTCCACCATTCTGGAGGCAGCCCGACTGGCGCACATTGAAATTCCGACTCTGTGCTTCTTAAAAGAGATCAACGAGATCGGCGCATGCCGTATCTGTGTAGTAGAAGTAAAAGGCGCAAGAAGCCTGGTGGTTTCCTGCGTATACCCGATCAACGAAGGCATGGAAGTATGGACCAACACCCCAAAGGTACTGGAGTCCCGCAGAAAAACCCTGCAGCTTCTGCTTTCCAACCATGACCGCAAATGCTTATCCTGCGTCCGCAGCGGAAACTGCGAGCTGCAGCAGCTCTGTAAGGAGCTCGGCGTTACCGATGAAGACTATTACGATGGTGAGCGCACCCCGTCCGTCATCGATGACAGCGCCGTTCACATGATCCGTGACAACAGCAAATGTATCCTCTGCCGCCGCTGTTCTGCAGTCTGCGAGAAGGTACAGGGCATTGGCGTTATCGGCGCCAACATGCGCGGCTTTGCCACCTTTATCGGATCCGCGTTTGATATGGGACTGGGCGAGACCTCCTGTGTCTCCTGCGGCCAGTGTATCGCAGTCTGCCCAACCGGTGCTCTCCAGGAGAAATCCCAGGTGGACGAGGTTCTGGCAGCCATCGCAGATCCGCAAAAACATGTCATCGTGCAGACCGCTCCGGCAGTACGCGCCGCTTTGGGCGAGGAATTTGGTTATCCGATCGGCACCAATGTACAGGGCAAGATGGCAGCAGCCCTTCGCCACATCGGCTTTGACAAAGTATTCGACACCAACTTCAGCGCCGACTTGACCATTATGGAAGAAGCACATGAATTCCTGGATCGTGTGCAGAACGGCGGTGTGCTTCCGCTCATCACCTCCTGCTCCCCGGGCTGGATCAAATACTGTGAGCACTATTTCCCGGATATGACCGAGAACTTATCCAGCTGCAAATCCCCGCAGCAGATGTTCGGTGCCATTGCAAAATCCTACTACGCTGAAAAGATGGGACTGGATCCGAAGGATATCGTTTCCGTTTCCATCATGCCGTGTACCGCAAAGAAATTCGAGATCCAGAGACCGGATGAAGCTGCAAACGGAGTTCCGGATGTAGATTACTCCTTAACCACAAGGGAGCTTGCACGCATGATCCGCAAGGTCGGCCTGAAATTCACTACCCTCCCGGACGAAGAATTTGACGCTCCTCTGGGACTTGGAACCGGTGCAGCTGTTATCTTCGGCGCAACCGGCGGTGTTATGGAGGCAGCACTCCGCACCGCAGTGGAAACCCTGACCGGTGAGGAATTACAGAATCTGGACTTCACCGACGTCCGCGGCATGGAAGGCATCAAGGAAGCTACTTATCCGGTAGCAGGTCTGGAAGTTAAGGTAGCCATCGCCTCCGGCCTTGGAAACGCAAGAAAGCTGCTTGAAAAAGTCAAATCCGGTGAAGCTACCTATCATTTCATCGAGATCATGGGCTGTCCGGGTGGATGTATCAACGGCGGCGGCCAGCCGCAGCAGCCTGGCTACGTACGCAACAGCGTCGATATCCGCAGTCTGCGCGCCCAGGTTCTCTATGACGCTGACAAAAACAACCCGATCCGGAAATCTCACGAGAATCCAGCGATCAAGGAGCTGTACACAACGTATCTTGGTGAGCCTGGAAGCGAGAAGGCGCATCATCTGTTACATACCACGTATGTAAAGAGAAAAGTGAACGAGATTTAATAAAAAATTTGAGTTACAAAGCTGAATAAAGGTCCGGAAGTGAAAGAGACCGCCTTCCTGCTGTATTGGCTTTGCTACAAAAAATAATAGCTACAGCCTATATTAACTCTGCCATAAAAAGAAAACGCAGCCAGAACGCTACGATTAGATAAAAGCTGGATTTACAGACTTTCGTCAGCAACGTTCTGGCTGCGTTTATTATTATCCTGGCATAGCCAGTACAGCAGAAGTTCCGGGCACACCATACAGAATGAGCGGCACATTAGAATTTTCCTGCATTGCATATCAAGAACGCGCCAGTGACGCGTTCGCAGATTCGTGCGCGAGCATAGCGCCAGACCGGAACTTCGGACCTTTAGTGATTATGATTTAATTACAATTGAATTATCATAATGCGTTAATTGCCGATAGCTCTCATAAATTTTATCCAGGTCATAGTCCGGAGCTGTCTCAGATGCAAGCCTGCATACTGTCTCGACAACGATTTTATCCAGATCCAGAAAATCTGCAATTTGTGCCGAAGAACAACCCTTTTTCAAATTTTTAAGAATCAGGCTGATTATTTCTTCTGCTCTCCCTTTTTCACGTCCTCTTTCCCATGATTGTTCCTGAAGCATTCTGTAATTTTTCTCTTCATCATATTCATAGATACTCATTTTCACAACCTCCGCTCGGTTCCTGCGCAGGAAATCTGCCATGATATCCTGATGAATACACTCATCAATTGCCTCATTGACTGCGTGTTTGAGGTTCATGCCGTTTTTTCGTTTTTCACGGACCAATGCAACAAACACGGAATAGTCATGAAGCTCCCGGCATTTTTCCATCAATTCTGCATTATAACCCTTGTTAATATTTAATACCAGTGTTTCCAGTTCCAGGTAAGGATGCTCGGTTCTGGGGCGATAAAGATCAGACAGACGAAGGATGGCTCGTTCCTCCATTTTCTGTTCTCCGTTGTAAAATACCACAAAACGAGGCTCCGGAATTGCTACCGGAAGTTCTCCATACAAAAACATGTCTTTTGTCAGCACCGAGTAAAGATCTGCCACATACAACAGATTGCGCAGCGGCATGTTTGGATTTTTCGTGGACTGGTGTTCATACAGAAACAGCCGGTCGCAGATCATAAAGGAGACATCGTTTTTCATGCCAAGATAAATGGCGTTTTCCAGGGTCGTGATGACCAGCTCTTCCGGATCCTGATATGCGGTGTCGTTCATTGCATTATAAAGTGCCAGAAGCGCCCGCTTTTCCTTAAAGATCATACGAAAGATCCGGTCTTTGTAAGCACGGACCGGAATGGGGTGTTTCAAAGCTTCCTCGGTCTGATCAAATGCAGTGGTCAATGTGTTTTTTGCCATAGGCATCTCCTTCCTTATGCCGGAATCCCACTCTGATTATCTTCATCATCCTGGAATTCCTTTGTGTTGATAGTTGGGTGTTCAAGCAAAGAAAAATTCCAGTAGATAATTCAGAATGGCATCGCCATAGAAATGAGAGAACCGCAGGCTGTAACCAAATGCACCATGACCAATGCGGTTTAAAAGAATATTTCTGCTTTGTCTATAACATATCATGTTTGCATGGGCGTTGCAAGCATTTTCAGGAAGTACTCTTATGCATGTTTTTCTTTTTATGGCAGAGTCAATATGAGCTGTAGCCGTTATTCTTTTTGTAGCGGTCTCTTTCACTTCCGGACCTTGATTCGTTCCGTCCTATCATTGCAATTTCTCAAAAACCGGATTTTCTCTTGACAAACTTTTTTTCCATGCTACGCTTGATAGCAGATAATGAATTTCATAAGAAAAGAGGAATTTTCCATGCACATGATCGACAGAAACAGTCCCTGCTGGTGCGGCAGCGGGCTCAAATACAAAAAATGCCACTATGATTTTGATGAAAAACTGAAAATGTACGAGAACAAGGGCTGCATCGTGCCGGGGCACAATATGATCAAAACGCCGGAGCAGATTGAAAAGATCAAGGCCAGTGCCCGGGCCAACATTGCAGTCCTGGATTATGTAGCTGAGCATATCAAAGCCGGTGTCACCACCGAGGAGATTGACCAGTGGGTTTACGATGAGACCACCAAACGCGGCGCCATCCCGGCTCCGTTAAACTTTGAGGGTTTCCCAAAAAGCGTCTGCACCTCCATCAATGAGGTTGTCTGCCATGGCATTCCGGATCCGGCTCGCGTACTGCAGGACGGCGACATCATCAACGTAGACTGCTCTACCATCTTAGATGGCTATTACTCCGATTCTTCCCGTATGTTCTGCATTGGTGATGTTTCTCCGGAGAAAAAGCGGCTGGTGGAAATTACCAGACAGAGTATTGAGGTTGGCCTGAAAGAAGTTAAGCCGTGGAACTTCCTGGGTGACATGGGCGCGGCAATCCACGATTTTGTCCGTGAGAACGGCTACAGCGTAGTGCGCGAGATCGGTGGACACGGTGTAGGCCTCCAGTTCCATGAGGAGCCGTGGGTCAGCTATGTATCCGAACGCGGAACGGAAATGCTTATGGTCCCGGGCATGATGTTTACCATCGAGCCAATGGTAAACATGGGGAAACCAGATGTCTTCGTTGACGCAGATGATGACTGGACTGTATACACGGAAGATGGCAAACCATCTGCCCAGTGGGAGATCCAGGTTCTGGTTACGGAGGACGGTTACGAAATCATCGCATACTAAACACCAAATTATATCGTGATCTGAATCCCATCCAGAGCTAAAATATCTTCTTCCTGGTGTGTGCTGAGAAGCGTAAGCTTCCCGGCACTCTTTTTTTGTAAATAGCGGATTACATCTGCCTTTGTTCCTGCATCCAGACCGGTAAACGGTTCATCCAGGATCAGAAGTTCAGACAAGGCGCAAAGGGCGCGGCAGATAGCCACGCGGCGTTTCTGCCCGCCGCTCAAGGTAGCTGCAGGCCGGTCCAGCACCTCCTCCGGCAAAAGCTCCATAAGCTCTCTCCTCACTTCTGCACGGCTCATAGATGAGGGAGATGTCATGAGGACGTTATCCACTGCGGAAAATGTCTCGCACAGGCGGTCCTCCTGAAAAACCGCTCCGATCGGTACCCTCTCCATGAAAAGACGGCCGCTGTCTGCCGTTTCCAGCCCCATCAGAATGCGAAACAGTGTGGTCTTCCCTTTCCCGGATGGTGCCGTGAGACAGTAAATATGCCCGCTCTCCAGCTCCATAGAAACATGATCCAGCACCGGAACACCATCAAATTGTTTACACAGGTCACAAATCTGCAGTTTCATGTGTAACCTCTCCTCTCTGCGGACAAAGCCTGGAAATCAGAAACAACACCATCTGCTCAAACACGGCGCTCACCAGAATGATCACCAGAGTCCAGGCAAACAGATCGGCCGTTTCCAGATAAATCTTCGCCATATACAGGTGTTCGCCGATGGAGTGCTCCGGCAAGCCGATCACCTCTGCTGCCGCACCGGACTTCCAGCTCATGCCAAGAGCAATGCGGCATCCGCTTACCAGATATGGTACCAGCGCCGGAAGATAGATAAAGCGTATTTTCCGCCAGACCGGCATCCGGAACACCACGGCCATTTCCAGAAGCTTCGGATCTGTACTTTGCAATCCGGCTAAGGTATTGACATAGATCACCGGCAATACTACCAAAAACGCTATTACCACGGAGAGGTTTCTGGAACCGGCCCAGATCAGGGCAAGAATCACGAAGGAGGCCACCGGAACTGCCTTGAGAAACAGCATGAAGGGCTCCAGAAGTTCTTCCAGCAGCGGAGCTGTGTATGCAAGGCTTCCAAGCAGTATTCCAGCTGCAAATGCAAGCAGGAAGCCGGTACTGATGCGTCCACAGGAGCCGGCAACAGAGCGCCAGAAATCCGCGGACGGAAGCAGTGACCACAATGCCAGCAGGGCCTCAAAAGGCCCCACCAGCATAATGGAATTGTGGACCAGCACAGCTGCAGTCTGCCAGAATGCCAGCCACAGACAGATGATAAACGGCTTTCTCAACCTACTCATGCAGATAATAGAAACCATCATCCGGCATCTGTCCGCCTACAGCAGACGGTTCCATCTCATACAGAGCCTCCAGATAACCAGACAGTCTGGTCTTCATATCCTCACCATCAATGCAGACAATGCTGCAGTACGGAATCGCTTTTGCAGCGATCGGAGCCTTCTCGATGATTCCTGCCGCTGCTACCAGCTCTGCGGCATCGGTCACATTGGCATTGACCCATTCAGCGGATTCTCCATGCTCCTTCACAAACAGCTCTGCTGCCTCCGGATTCTGTTCCAGAACCTCTTTACGGCATACTGTAACACCGGTAACCAGGGAGCTGCCATTTTCCGGCTGGGTCTTATCCCACTCCTCTGTCAGGTCCAGCACCATCTTTAAATTCTCATTCTGTGCCATAGCGGCAGTCACAAAAGGCTGAGGCAAAAGACCAATGGCATCTTCCTGTTCCTTTAATACCGCAGCAACCTCAGCAGCCTCAGACTTATATTCAATCGTCACATCATCGGTACTCAGGCTGTTGGCCTTTAAAAGATACTGCAGCACATAATCCGGCGTAGTTCCCTTTCCGGTCATATACAGCGTTTTCCCCTTCAGATCCCCGATATTGTGGATGGAATCATCCGCAGAAACCACATAAAGCACACCCAGCGTATTGATATCAATGACCTCAATGCCCTGTTTTGTTTTCTGGTACAGCACACTTGCCAGATTGGCCGGAACCAGCGCAATATCCAGATCACCGGAAACCACCTGCGCCGCAAGTTCAGAAGCATCTGCTGCCATTGTAAACTCATAAGCTCCCTCCGATTCCCCGTTTGAAGCCTTGTCCATCAGGGAAACCAGTCCTATGGTGGTAGGCCCCTTCAGGGAACCAACGCGAAGAGTCTCTGCATCTGAGTCTGGCTTTACTGCCTCAGAAGTCTCTTTTTCCGCCGCAGTTTCCGCCGCTGTCTCTGCTGCGGTTGTCTCCTCTACAGCTTCCTTCTCTGCCGCTGTCTGAGTCTTGTCTGCACCGGAGCATCCAGCCAGAGATGCCGCAGTTATGGCACACGCCAGGAGCATTGTCATTGTTTTCTTCATATCATTTCCCTCTCTTTCCGCATTCATCTTTTCTGTCAGAAGCCCGGCACTGATCCATCCAGTTTCTTCCAGATTAGCACAAATACGATTCCAGTATAGCATAAAATAAAAAAAATTCCTATGTATCTCCAGAAACACTTGCCGTTTGAAAGATTTGTGTTATAGTAGGGTTGAACGTTATTCTTAGGAAAATGTATCAAATCTCAGTTCGGACGCAGTCTTCTGCGCCCTTTCATAATCTGTCCAGACAGAACCCGTGCAGACCATTCCGGCTGCAACAATTTACTCTGTCAGCGACATTTCTCAGGGAGCAGTATCTTGATACTTCTGCCAGGTCCGTCTGCCTTTCTTAAGATTCCGTTCATTGTATCCCCACTCAATATCAAAATGCTGAAAAACAGGGGGACACCGGTCCGGCTGCCTTTGTGCGCAGCAGATCATGCCGTTTTATCAGCGAAAGAAGGAGAAAACAATGAAAACAGCAACAAGGAATCCAATCAGTTCAGAACTTTCACACACCCGGACTTCATTCATGGTGAAGCTGGCCCTTATGGTAGCGATTATCTTCGTTATGGCCTTCTCACCGCTCGGTTACTTACGTACTCCGGGACTTACCATCACCTTTTTAACCGTTCCGGTTGCCGTCGGCGCCATCATTCTTGGACCGACAGCCGGTGCCATCTGCGGCGCAGCCTTTGGCCTGACCAGCGTAGTTATGGCATTAACCGGCGGCTCTGCATTCAGCGCAGCGCTTCTGCAGATCAATCCGTTCGGCCTGTTATTTACCTGCCTGGTTCCGCGAATCCTTGAAGGATGGATCTGCGGTCTGATTTTCCAGCTGGTAAAGAAATTTTCCAAAAACGGTGCATTCATCGTGGCAAGCCTGTCCTGCCCGCTGTTAAACACTCTGTTCTTCATGAGTTCTCTGGTACTCTTTTTCTATAATACGGAGTATATCCAGGGCATCGTTACCAAGCTCGGCGCAACAAATCCGCTTATTTTCGTGATTCTGTTTGTCGGTGTTCAGGGTGCAATTGAGGCAGTTGCCTGCACCATTCTGGGCAGCGCCGTATCCCGCGCACTGGCTGCAGCATTCCGTCAGTAAAAACGGCTATATATAATAGAAGAAACGATTTCATAAGCCGCAGGATTCCTGCGGCTTAACTATTTCAAACATGGAGGGTTCATCATGAAATTATTCGACTCTGTCAAAGAGATTCCCATTACTGATCTTGAGGGTCTTCGCATCGGCAACGCCCAGGATTATGAGGCCATGACCGGTGTAACGGTTCTGCTCTTCGACCACGGTGCAAAAGCCGGTATTGATATCAGCGGAGGGGGACCTGCTTCCCGGGAAACGCCACTTACATCCCCCATCACTGCAGACAATCCGCTCAATGCCATTGTACTCTCCGGCGGCTCTGCCTTCGGCCTGGCTGCCAGTGACGGGGTCATGCGCTATCTGGAAGAACACGGTATTGGTTATGAAACCGGATTTGCGAAAGTACCGTTAGTCTGCCAGTCCTGTATCTACGACCTAAGTATTGGACGTTCTGATATCCGACCGGATGCTGCTATGGGCTATGCTGCCTGCCAGGATGCAGAACATCCGCATCCGGTATCCGGCATCTTAGGCGGAGGTACCGGCGCCAGTGTTGGCAAAATCTATGGCCGCGACAAAGCAACCAAAACCGGTCTCGGTATGTATGCAGTCTCCATCGGTAACTTAAAGATTGCCGCCGTTGTGATCTTAAATGCCTTCGGCGATGTCTTCAATCCGGCTACCGGCGAAAAAATTGCCGGTCCAAGAAAACCAGATGGCAGCGGATTCTTTGATACACTGGAAGAGCTTTACAAATTCAGCCAGAGAACCGACCAATTCCAACACGATCCAAACAGCAAAGCCAATACCACCATCGGTGCTATTATCACCAACGGCGCGTTTTCCAAAGCAGAATTAAGCAAAATTGCTTCCATGGCCCGCAGCGGCTACGCACGCTGCATTAACCCGGTAGGCACCATGGCCGATGGCGATTCCATCTATGCCGCCTCCATCGGAACCGTAGAAGCAGACTTAAATGTTGCCGGAACACTGGCGGCAGAAGTCATGGCAGAGGCAATCCAAAATGCAGTAAAGGCGGCGAAATAGAAAAGAAAAATCCATGCTGCTTGCGTTCACACGCAAACAGCATGGATTTTTCTTTTCTATTTTTTAGAACACGTTATGCCTGCTCCGGTACTTTCTGCGCCTCTTCCCGGTCTTTCAGGATCTTATCAATACTTACGATCTTCGTACACAGTGCGAACAGGTCCATTGCCAGGATCAGATCACTCAGCGGTGGATAGGACGGTGCAATACGGATATTGGTGTCATGAGGATCCTTTCCATATGGATAGGTTGCTCCGGCACCGGTCATAACCAGACCGGCTTTCTTACAGCGCGCTACGATAGCCTTTGCACAGCCATCCAGGGAATCGAAGGCGATAAAGTAGCCTCCCTTTGGCTTGGTCCAGGTTCCGATACCAAGACCGCCAAGCTCACGCTCCAGGGTATCAATGACTGCCTCAAACTTCGGACGCAGGATATCCGCATGCTTGCGCATATGCTCTACCATGCCATGGATATCACCAAAGTAACGGACATGACGCAGCTGGTTTACCTTATCATGGCTGATGGTCTGGAATTTCAACTGCTTCTCAATATCCTCCAGGTTGTTGCGGGAGGTTGCGATGGCTGCAATACCGGAACCCGGGAAACTGATTTTTGAGGTGGAAGCGAATTTGTAAACCATATCCGGGTTGCCGGCACGCTTACACTCTGCCAGGATCTCGATCAGGTGGTCCTGATCGTGATCGTATAAATGATGTACGCCATAAGCATTATCCCAGTAGATACGGAAATCCGGAGCGGCCGGTTTCAGTCTTGCAAAACGGCGGACGGTCTCATCGGAATAGCTGGTTCCGGTCGGATTGGAATACTTCGGCACGCACCAGATACCCTTAATGCTGTCATCCTCTGCCACAAGTCTTTCCACCATATCCATGTCCGGGCCATCCGGAGTCATCGGAACATTGATCATCTCAATGCCGAAATACTGGGTAATGGCAAAATGACGGTCATAACCCGGTACCGGGCAAAGGAACTTCACTTTATCTAATTTGCACCACGGAGTACATCCCATTACGCCGTGAGTCATGGATCGGGATACGGTATCGAACATAACATTCAGGCTGGAATTGCCGTAAATGATGATGTAATCCGGAGCTACCTCCATCATGTCTCCGATCAGCTCTTTGGCTTCCCTAATTCCGGTCAGTCCACCATAGTTACGGCAGTCGGTTCCGTCTTCACAGGTTAAGTCATCACTGCTGCTTAATACATCCATCATTCCCATGGAAAGATCCAGCTGCTCCACGCTCGGCTTACCTCTGGACATGTCCAGTTTTAAATCCTTTCCCTGAAACTCTTTGTACTGGGCAGAAAGCTGCTTTCTGAGCTCCTGCAGTTCCTCTGTGCTCATCTCTGCATATGGCTGCATCTTCTTTTTCCTCCTCATCAGCTGTGTACTCCCTTTCTTCACCCAGGCGCTGACACCCGGGGTTCTTGGTTTGCATTCCATTCTACACGAAATATATCGGTATTACAATCGCATTTTTCACAAATTTAATAGAATATATATTCGATTTCTGTCTCTGGTTTCCCTGCAAAGACATCTGAGTGAAAACTGTCTTTTTTACCGGGACATGAGTTCTCTTACCAGCTGATTTACCACAGCCGGGTCTGCCTTGCCCTTCATGGCACGCATGGTCTGACCTACAATAAAGCCCATGGCTTTCTCTTTTCCGGCCTTGAAATCTGCAACAGACTGCGGGTTCTTCTCCAGAAGCTCCTCGATAGTCTTTGTCAGCGCATCGGTATCATTTACCACCTTTAAGCCGTGTTCCTCAACGTAACCTTCCGGATCCACATCTTCCTTAAACACAGCCTCAAACACATCCTTCGCAACAGTACGGTTAATAACGTTCTTCTCTATCAGGCTGATGAGCTTTGCCAGATTCTTCGGAGAAAACTTCATGTCTTCCGGCTCCTGCTCCTGCTCTTTTAACAGGCGCATGGCCTCCGTCATCAGCCAGTTAGAAACTTCCTTCGGCTTGCCGCAGATTGCCACGGTCTGCTCAAATACATCAGCCAGATGCTTGGAGCCGGTCAGGATTTCCGCATCGTACTGCGGCAGTCCATACTCACTCTCATAGCGTGCCAACTTCTCGGTGCGGAGCTCCGGCTGCGCTGCCTTCACCCGCTCGATCCACTCATCTGAAATCCATACCGGAACCAGATCCGGATCCGGGAAGTAACGGTAATCCTGCGCATCCTCCTTGGAACGCATCGCATGGGAGGATTCCTTGTTGTCATCCCAGCGGCGGGTTTCCTGGATGACCTTTTTGCCATCCTCGATCAGCTCGATCTGACGGACGCGCTCGCCCTCAATGGCACGGGCAATGGCCTTAAAGGAGTTTAAGTTCTTCATCTCGGTTCTCGTGCCAAACTCCGGTGCGCCCACCTCGCGGACGGACAGGTTGACATCGGCACGCATGGAGCCCTCCTGCAGCTTACAGTCAGAGGCACCCAGATACTGGATGATCAGGCGAAGCTTCTCCAGGTAGGCAATGACTTCATCGGCGCTTCGCATATCCGGCTCGGATACGATCTCGATCAGCGGCACGCCGCTTCGGTTGTAGTCCACCAGAGAGCAGTCCTCCCACTCGTCATGCACCAGCTTTCCG
>ERZ773162.1136-NODE-1136-length-23245-cov-4.547779_pt1 | contig 23245 bp, 23 predicted proteins | sample MGYA00511113_ERZ773162 | MGnify/ENA primary metagenome ERZ773162 (study PRJEB29015, sample SAMEA2737807) | human gut metagenome | biome: human gut; feature: human-associated habitat; material: faeces | place: China | collected 2012 ... | reverse complement strand
TGGAGCCGGATACCCATAGACAGTTAATGTAAAGATAACCATCTGCCGCAATAGGCACCCAGGCATTTTCAGCCGGAATGTATTCGATAAAGCATTTGCCGCGCTCCTCGCTGCGATAGAAAACAAGTCCATCATCAAAGCGTTGTCTCAGCCATTCCTTTTTTGCAACACTCTGCTTGCCGGACATGGCGCAGCAGATATGTTCCTTGTCAATATTTTCTTTTGTGATACGAATATAGTTCATCCGTTATTCCTCCTGATCAAAACAGCTGTCCCGGCAGCTTCTGCTTTTCTTTTGCTGGAAAAGTGGCGTGAACCTCACATGACTAGAAGTCACATGCTTCTCAGCCGCTTTAAGCGGCAAGACTAAATATCGGCGGATACGCCTGTAACTTAGTTGCACGGATACGTGCATTACTCAGACCGGATACGGCATGAATCCCACATCACAGGTAGTCCTCTGTATATCTGCCTGCATCTATGCCGCCTGCATACTGCCCAGTTCTACACTGAGCAAAAGCAGATCTGCATAAACACATGAGGTTCTACGCTTCACTGAAGGAACTTTTGCCTCCAGTGAAGACCTTACCGTTGCCGATAAGGGTTTTAATCGTTCTCTTATAAAATATCTTGCTCCTATGTTATAGGCTGCTGACAGGTCACAATGATATCGTTTTCCTGTCGCAAATGTGCAAAGACTGTGATTTTCAGAATCACGTATCACTTTACCAGTTCCATCATATGCAAGCCTGCTGGTATTCCATGCACATACTCTGGATACCCGCATTCCTGTCCTGTGTGCCTGATGTTCACATAACTTCTGAATATCCCGTTTTCTCCACAAACGAAGCTTTTGCCTCTTTTTCCCGGCTGCTTTCCCTTTCATCTCCAGATATTCGAATACAATCACATCCACATGGTTATTTTGGGCATATGTAGTAATCGCAGATGCCACTTTACGGGACAGCTCCATGTTCAGTCTCCTTGCATAATTCCATCTGCTCTGTACCTGTCCTGAACCATGTTCCCGTTGAAATCTTCTGATCCGTCCCACTACACGGTACATCTGGTCTTTTTCACTGGGGAAATTGATAAATTTTCTTCCCAGGACAGTTCCATCTGCACGCATAATGGTACAAACCGCATCCATGTTGATTCCAAGATCCACACTGCAGATAATCTGCTCATTTACTTCTTTCTTTGACAAAGAAACTTCCTCTGTATATGAGAACCGCAAAAAATATTTATGATGTCTCTTTTCCAGTGTGGGGGCAGAAGCTTTTACCCCTGACCAGTTTTCCCGCAGATACTCCATGTCCGTATGCAGCAAATTTACTGAAAACCATTTCCAGTCATGACCATCATATAATTTCAGGAAAGCTCTATCCGTTTGATCTTCTGCTTCTTTGTACATCACATCCCGGTAGAATACCGGCATTGCATGATTTTCATATACAAGCTTTGGCTTACCGTCCAGTTTCTTTTGTTTCCACAATTCCAGTCTTGTCTCATATGAAGACACGCTTCCCAGCGCATGCTGAATCGCTGATCTGCGAAGATAAGATGGCATCTTTGGAAATCTCTGGTCAAAGTCATATCTCGCCCGGTTTTTCTTTGTGCTATGAACCAGATGCTCCGCTGCATTAAACCGTTTTTGCAGATTGACAATCCGGGAAAGCTCCTCCCAGCTCTCTTCATATACACGGATCAAATATCCGACTGCTTGGCGATAGATATACAGCGTATGGCGAATCGGTATATTCTGTTTTTTTATTTCCACACCATAGCTGGATACTACCTTCATCAAAAACCTCTTTACTTTCCTGCTTCTTTTTCTTTCTGTCCTTTGATATAAGTAAGAACCTGTTCTTTACTTCGGTCACTGACTGTTACTGCACAATATGACGGATTCCACAAATGTCCTCCCCACAATTCCCGTTTTAATTCCGGATGAGAAAGAAAAAGCTGCCGTGCTAGATTTCCTTTCATAATTTTGATCATATCCGAAATATAAAACTGTGGTTTGCAGTCGACCAACAAATGAATATGATCTGGCATAACCTCCATAGCCACAATCTGAAATTTGTATTCGTCTGCAATCTCATACAACATCTTTTTACACTCTTCATCTAATCCATTCTGTAAAACCTTTTTTCGATATTTGGTACACCCGACCAGATGATACTGTAAAGAATAAACATATCCTCGACCATATGAAAGATCATTTTCTCTTATAATAAATATATTTTTATCCATGTTTATAATATACCATATGTTCTCCAAAAAGTAAACATACGTTCTGTTTTCTACCAAAAAATTTGCACACCTAACTCATCACTGAAGTAACGAGAATGCGGTATGCATTTTTTCAATCTCTTCCAATGGCAGATGCTCATATTCGCTCACAAAACGCTTTAAGATCCACGCAAGAACCTGCTTATCAGACAATACATTAAGCATTGTCTGGTCATATTTTGCCTTTCCCTCTTCTGTACTTAATACAGAGGCACCTAAACTGTTCAAAAGTGTTCCTCCCCTTTTTCTATATTTTCGCATTGGAATTTCTTATCGAATGATCAGATCATGATATGAATATATCTTACATGGAATTTTCAAAAATGTCACTGGTGTTTACAGTTTGTTCATATTTTTTGTGAAACATTGCCAAACCAATTTTATCATACTAAAAACAGCCACTCCACAGATATTTTTTCTCTGCGAAGCAGCTGCTTCTTAATGGCGAATAATTTCACTTCTACTTCTCCAAAAACTGTGCCGGTGTCATACCCACATAGCGTTTGAAGTATTTATAGAAATTATTGAGGCTTGCATATCCCACCCGGAACGAAGCCTCCTGAATATCACATTCATGACCGGAGAGCAGGCGACAGGCCTCCTCGATCCGAAGCTGATGAATATAGGAGAGAATCGTAATACCCATATGCTTCTTGAACAGCCGGGCCAGATGGCTCTCGGTGCTGTATGTCACTTTGGAGAGATCCTCCAGTTCCATGTTTTCATTATAATGATTATGGATATATTCCAACATTACATTGACCGTCTCGTTGGACGTGAATTTCCAACCGATTGCACGAAAGATAGCTGCTTTGAGCTGCTCAAAATCCACCGGTTTGGACAGGATATCACTGACACCCAGGCGCAGGGCCTGCTGTGCATTTTCAAAAGAAGCAAATGCAGTCAGCACAATGATCTGCGCCCCCACTTCCCTGGACACTTCCTCGATCACCTGAAATCCATTTTTCTGAGGCATATGAATATCCAGAAAAATCAGCCGGGGAGATGTCTCTTTAATCAGTTGAATCGCTTCCTCCCCATCTTCTGCATTTCCCACGATCTCAATGGGGAGCTGCTCTTCCTCCAGAAAATGACAGATAATATTTCTGGTAGCCAGCTCGTCATCACAAATCACAGCTTTAATCATCGTCCTCTTCCTCTCCGTCTATCCAGTTCTTGTAAGGGATCTCAATCGTCACTACCGTTCCCCCAGTCTTACCTGCCTGCAATTTCAGGACACAGTTATCTCCATAAGCGCTGGTCAGCTTCTCATAGATCATAGAGAGTCCATGACTGCTGCCACTCTGAATCTGCAGTTCGATCTGCCGGTACCATTCCTCGTCCAGCGCCGGACCGTTGTTCCAGATCTGAAAATGGATCTGCTTCCGCCCCGCCTTTATAGTCACCGTCAGTTTTTTCTCTTTTTCATTGGAAAATCCATGGGTAAATGCATTTTCCGCCACAGGCTGCAGGAAATTAAACGGTACGATGGCCTGCTCCAGTTCCGGATCCATGGATATTTTATAAGAAAATCCCACCGGATACCGCAGTTTCTGCAGCTTCAGATAAGCTTCCAGATAATCAAGCTCCACCGCCAGCGGAATCTGCCGACCACGGATCCGCACCGAATAGCGAAGCATCTTCGACAAGTCAATGATCGACTGATAGAGAGGTTTCATGCCCCCTTCCAGTGCCTGGGCCGCCATACTGTTCAGCGTATTGAACAGAAAATGGTTATTGATCTTCAGATCCGTCACCTGAAGCTCGGAATCTTTCAGATGCATCTGCAGATCCTTCTGAATATCCAGCGAGCTACTCAGATTCTTTTCTGTCTCAAATAGTTCCCGCCGGTACTGGTCAAATTCGCAGAAATTACGTATGGCCTTCGCCACCTTCCGAAGCAACTGCAGAATACCAAAACTACCGCTCTCCGGCATATCATACATATACACTTCTTCTGATGATTGCTTGCTGTTAGACTGCACAATATATCCACCCTGCACCCAGCCAAGAAGTCTGTCATCCCACAGAACCGGAACCTGAAAAATAGTCAGTCCGCAGGGACATACAAATGTATTTTCCGATGCTTCCCCACAATTCTGGTCAAGCTTCAGACAATATGGCTGATTTCCTTTTTCAATCCCGCATTTTTTGATGCAGGGTTCTGGAAAATAGTCACTTTTCAATACGACACGACCAGATGCATTCCGAATCACAAATGCCATGTGCAGACTCTCCAGAAACTGTGTGCGGACTGCCTCCACAGCCGCATAGAGCTGATCATTGGCACTGCTGCCCGGCAGCGGCCTGGTCTTATCGATCAGACTGTCCGGATCGATGGATACCGGACTTGCCACCAGCAGATGAACCAGCGGCACATCGCCTGTGTTGACAAATTCGTGCGTGCAGCCTGCAGGCATATGGAATCTGGCTCCCGGCTCAAAGATCTGTGGCTCTCCATTGATATAACCAATGCCTCTGCCTTCCAGCACATAGACAAACTGCTCCTCATAATGCACATGCCGGAGCATGGTCTTTCCCGGTTCCACATAGACGGTTCCTGTCCGAAGAGACGCTTCCCCTGATCCCATTCCCGGATATTCCGGTTCCATCCATTCAATATATCCCCAATCTGTCTCCTGCACCCGCATATTAAGTCTCTCCTTTTTGTCAACTGGCCTGTGATTATTATACACCATGAAAGAGGAGCTGTCACACCCTGAAATCATTCAGCCGCGTACAGCCCCTCTTTCTATATCATTATTTTACTTTTGATCAGTCATCAAAAGATCCAGCCGGGTACAGCGGGAATTTTGCAATCAATGCTTCCGCTTTTGCCTTGCATGCCTTTAAGTTAGCTTCATCTTCCGGAGCCTCTGCTACCTGGTTGATGATTGCTGCGATCTCACGGATCTCTGGCTCTTTCAGTCCTCTCTGTGATACAGCAGTCAGACCAATACGGATACCGCTTGTTACACCCGGTTTCTCCGGATCAAACGGAATCATGTTCTTATTTACAGTGATACCTACTGCATCCAGTGCATTCTGCATGGTCTTACCAGTCAGACCTTTACTTCTTAAGTCAACTACTAACAGATGGTTGTCTGTTCCGCCGCTGACAATACGGAAACCGTATTTCTGAAGCTCTTCTGCCAGGCATTTCGCATTTACAATAACCTGGGCCATGATATCATGGAACTCCTGAGATGCTGCATATTTGAAGGACCAGGTCTTAGCTGCCATAGTGTTGAACATCAGAGAGCCAAGGCTTCCAGGGAAAGTTCCTTTATCAAGAATTTTCGCATATTTCTCTTTACAGAATACCATACCACTTCTTGCAGAGCAGAAGGTTTTGGTTGTAGAAGAAGATACAAAGTCTGCATATGGAATCGGGCTCGGGATGACTTTTGCAGCAACAAGTCCTGCGATGTGAGCCATATCTACCATGAAATATGCACCAACTTCTTCAGCGATCTTAGAGATACGCTCATAGTCGATCAGTCTGGAATAAGAACTTGCACCTGCAATGATCATCTTCGGTTTGTTCTCTTTTGCGATCTTCTCCAGCTCATCATAATCAATCAGCTCAGTCTTCGGATCCACACCGTAGAATACATGTCTGTAGATTTTACTTACCCAGTTAGCTGGTGAACCGTGAGTCAGATGTCCACCCTGGTCAAGACGCATACTTAAGATCAGATCACCCGGATTCAGAACAGATGCAAATACACTGTAGTTTGCAGTTGATCCAGAGTAAGACTGAATATTTACATGCTCAGCACCGAACAGCTCCTTCGCACGTTTCCATGCAAGCTCCTCTACTTTATCTGCCACCTCAGATCCTGCCTGGAATCTCTTTCCCGGATATCCTTCCAGTGTTTTATTGGTAAATACGCTGCCACTCAGTTCCATAACTGCCAGCGGTGCGGTACTCTCAGATGCGATCATCTCAATATTATGTTCCTGACGATTTAACTCCTCATCAACCAGTGCCGCAAGTTCCGGGTCTGTCTGTCTTGTAACTTTAATCATAGCCTTATTCTCCTTTGCGTTTTCTGTTTTTTGTTGTCCTTTAATATAATCAATATATCATGTTCCGCAGACTGATTCTATTCTCAAATCCGGTCTGTTATTTACCATTTTTTACTTCTGTTTTTACACAAACATCAAAATCCATCCATTTAGATGATACCCTGTGCTTTCAGAATAAGCTGTGCGATCACTGCAGACCCAATATAAGTACCGATCATAACAAGAATAGAAACAAGGATTCCTTTCCAGCCGATTCTTTTGAACTCTACCCAGTCTTTACTGATAGACACACCGGCATATGCCAGTACCGGACAAGCTGCCGGAAGAAGTCCGATCTTTGCCACCTGTTCTGCCACATACGGACCGGTCACAGTGTTATAAGGCATCGCCAGCAGAATTCCAAAGACAGTGATATAAATGATTGCCGGAATCTTCGGTGTGTACTGTGCAATGCAAAGGCTTACTAATGCGATACCAAATAAGATCAACATACCAGGAATTCCATCCAGAACCGATATAAACGTATCTGGATTGCCATCTGTGATCGTATTGATACAGTTACCAATAAGAACCAGTACCATGGTAATTGCCAGGATCAGCACATATTCAACTACTTTATCCAATGTCAGTTTTTTCATCTGTCAGTCCTCCCTCTCTATTCTGTCTTTCCTGCATCTTTTCCATGAAACAGCGGAGCCAGCTTTTTATACAGGAAATTACACATCGGAAGGCCGATCAATACCGTCATTACAATACCATCCGCATTGGACAATACATTACTGGTTCCTGCATAAGCCGTGATCTGATCAGCCATCTCAGGGAAGACTGCAGCCAGGGATGCTGAAGATGCTGCCATCATACTGCCGCTTCCGACGCCACAGGCCATAGCCAACGCGTAGGGATGAAGAATATTGATCGTTGCAAGGAAGCTTGCCATCACACCCATGAAAATAGTTCCTACCAAAGTTCCAACTACATAAGTGGTCATTACACCACGTCCTTCTGGAGAGTTCAGACCATATTTCTGTGCGATGTAGCCAACATTCGGCTCACGGCAGATAGAGTGAGTCATACCAACTGATTCTCTCTTGAATCCAAGAAGCAATGCAAACGGCAGTGCCAGAACAATTGTTCCTAGATTGCCAAACTCCTGAAGGATTAATGCTGGTCCGGCTTCGATCACCTGCTGGATCTGAGTTCCACTGGTGACTGCAACCTTCGCCAGAAACAGTGAAATACCAAAAACCACAAAATCACTGCTCACCTCAGATGCTTCCTGCTTCATCCATTTGATCGGTTTCTGAAGAGAAAGCACCAGAGTGATCACAATCGCATACAACATTGGAAGCAATAAAATATTTCCAACAGGTGTCGGGATTTTGATTGTATTAATCCACTCACAGGCAACTACTACAATCAACAGTGTCACGTGCAACGGCCAGCATTTCAATATTTTCTTTGCATTCTCCATAGTTCATTCCTCCTCGTTACTTTTTGGCAAGTGCATCAACAGCTTCAAATACGGACATGGCATACGTTCCCGCACCAATGGCAATGGCCGGTTCATCCGCCTTAAAATGCGGACTGTGCCATGAATATACGCAATCCTTATCCGGATTTCTCACGCCTAACCAGTAGAAAAATCCAGGTACATCTGACTGCGATGTAAAAACGGAAAAATCTTCTCCACCCGTTGAGGGAATAGGATCTACCGGCTCAGCTCCTGTATCGCATACTGCCGCATGAGCAATATCATAGAGTATCGGGTTATTGTCTGTCACTGCCAGCTCATAGAGATATTCCAGTGTTCCCTCACACCCGTAAGCAGTGCTGATGCTTTCCGTGATCTCATGAAGCCGTCTGTCGATCATAGCCTGTACCTCTTTCCGATAAGTACGTACAGTTCCATACATCTTCACTTCGTCCGGTGTAACATTATTGGTGGTTCCTTCTCCTGCTTTTACATTGCAGATAGAGATAACTGCCGAATCGATTGGACTTACATTCCTGCTCACTACAGTCTGTGTCGCCTGAATGATCGCTGCAGCTGCCACGATCGGGTCCACATTACGCTGCGGAATCCCGCCATGTCCGCCATGACCCTTAATGGTGAAAATAATACGATCCACGGCCGCCATCAGTGGTCCATTTTTGACTGCCACAGTTCCTACCGGGATCTCCGGTGAATTGTGCATACCAAAGATTGCATCCACCTTTGGATTTTCCAGACAATTCAGTTCCATCATCTTCTTGGCGCCAAGATTGATCTCTTCTGCAGGCTGGAACAGAAATTTGACACTTCCATTCAGTTCATCACGAAATTCTGCCAGGATCTGGGCCGCCCCCAGCAGAGATGCCATGTGTGTGTCATGACCACAGGCATGCATCACGCCCTTGTTCTGTGACGGATACTCACTTGTCGATTCTTCCAGCACCGGAAGTGCATCAATGTCCGCACGAAGTGCAATACACGGTCCTTCCTTTCCCCCTTTCAAAAGTCCGACCACACCGGTCTCAAGTCCGATATCCAGGATTTCAATTCCCCAGCCCTCCAGTTTTTTCTTAATGTAGGCTGTGGTCTCATGTTCCTGAAAACTAAGTTCCGGATGCTGGTGCAGATGACGAAATTGCCCAAGAAATTCCTCTTCATGCTCCTTCATGTACTGTCGTACTTTCCCGGAGATTTCTGTCAGTTCTGCCATTTTACATTCTCCCTTCATTTTTGGTTAAAAAAAGAGGTTCTTTCCACAGAGTTATCAAACTTTGCGAAAAAAACCTCTTTGTTTTCTGTGTTCTTATTATCTCACAGATCAGGGTTACAAGCCATAACGGATTTTGACATTTTCTTTACGGATATTGACGCTTTTTACCAATTTCCGTAATTTTTTTGTGCAAATATAACAACTTCTACTCATCCCATCCATCAAACAACCGGATATTGACACAAATATTTCTGGTCACGTCGCCCTCGATGGTGTCCAGGTCATCCATGTCGGATACAGGCGGAAGGTCCGCCTCGTCCTCAGACAGCTCCAAACTGATCCAGTCATAGACTGCTGCATTAACTTCTTCAATGGCATCATCCAGAGTATCCCCCACTGCTTCACAGCAGGCCAGATCCGGAAGCCATGCTTTCCATGTTCCGTTGTCCAGCTTTCTGATAATTGCCGGATATGTGAATTTCATATTTCTTCTCCTTTTCCATGTGCAGTTCACTGCTCCTGCAGTGCCCGGTCCTCCGCCATGCGCTGACCTGCAGCACTCATTCCACTGCATCGCCGCGGTCACTGACCAGATGATACCCCACACTCTCCACTCTGCGTGACAGGCATCCTCTGCATTCCGCCGCTTCCTCGCCGGTGCAGATCTTATTGTCATAAAGTTCATACGCTTTCCGGTTCTTCACCGGTGACAGATTGGGCATCACCACATTGGCTCCCCGCTCCAATCCCTTTTCTCTTCCTCGTGGATCCATGGTGCCAAGCGCCGTGGTCGCCGGAAGCAATACCTTCGGCAGCATAATACGGATCACTGACAACAGATACAGCGTCAGTTCCACACTGCCTGCCGGTTCCTGCGCAAACCTGGTGTCATGATGTGGGATAAAAGGTCCGATCCCGACCATCTGAGGCTTAAGCTTTTGTAGAAATACCAGATCCTCTGCCAGGCAGTCGTCCGTCTGCCCCGGACTGCCTACCATAAAGCCAGCTCCCACCTGGTAGCCCAGCTTTTTGAGATTCCACAGACAATCCATCCGTTCGGACAGCTTCTGATTTTCTGGATGAAGCTGGCCATAATGAACCTCATCTGCGGTCTCATGGCGCAGCAGATACCTGTCCGCCCCTGCCTCTTTGAACCGCTTGTAACTATCATAGGATTTCTCCCCGATAGACAGGGTCAATGCACAGTCCGGCCAGCCCTTCTTGATCTTGCGGATGATAGATTCCATCCGTTCATCCGTATAGTACGGATCCTCGCCACCCTGCAGCACAAAGGTACGAAATCCCAGTTCATAGCCATTTTCACAGCAGGTCAGGATCTCTTCCTCCGTCAGCCGGTAACGGTCTGCATTTCGGTTACTCTTACGGATTCCACAATAATAGCAGTCATTTTTACAGTAATTGGTAAATTCAATGAGTCCTCTGGTAAATACCTGATCCCCATAGTATTTCTTCCGAAGCTCCACGGCCCGGGTCTTTAAGGCTTCCACTGCTTCCGGCTCCTTATACGCGCGGATCAGTTCCACAAACTCATCCTTTTTAAGATTCTGATTTTCCAAAAAATCCTTTACGATCTTCTCCATCTGCGTCCTTACGTCCCCACTCATCATAATCATCCAGGAAATTGTACTCCTGATCATCCTTATGATATCCGATCACCGTCCGAAGATTGATGTTGTGTACACTGTTAAAAATGTTATACTCGATCACATCGCTGACCTGACGGAAATGCTTGATCAGCTCCGTCATCTCATCACGCTTGGAACCTTTTTCACCACCGCAGGTAGCACAGTTCTCTGTAAAGCGGCACGCACACTGGATAAAATGCAGCTGATGGTAGTCTCTCCAGGCCTCAATATCTGCTTCTTTTACCATATAAAGTGGGCGAATCAATTCCATCCCTTCAAAATTCTTGCTGTGAAGCTTCGGCATCATGGTCTCTACTTTTCCGCTATAAAGCATCCCCATGAGGATCGTCTCGATCACATCATCAAAATGATGTCCCAGCGCGATCTTGTTGCATCCCAGCTCCTTGGCATGGGAATAGAGATAGCCTCTTCTCATGCGGGCACACAGATAACAGGGATTGCGATCCACTTCTGCCACAATATTGAAAATATCGCTCTCAAAGACGGTCAGCGGAATATCCAAAAGCTTTGCATTATCCTGAATGATCTTCCAGTTGTCCTCATTGTAACCTGGATTCATCACCAGAAATACAAGCTCAAACGGGAATTTTCCATGTCGCTGCAGCTCCTGCATGAGCTTCGCCATGAGCATGGAATCCTTTCCGCCGGAGATGCAGACTGCGATCTTGTCCCCCTCCTGGATCAGATCATATTTCTGGATCGCACGCGTAAAACTTCTCCAGATGGATTTCCGGAATTTTTTAATCAAGCTTCGCTCGATCTCCTTGGTCTTTTCTTTTCTTGCGTCCTCTTCTTTCATGAAGCGCTCCAGCTGCAGACGCAGATATGCGCGGTAACCTCCGGTAATATTTCCCGCATCATATCCATGGGAACAGAGCAGTTCCACATAATCAAGGCTCCGCTCACCTGTGTGACACAGAACCCACACAGGCTTATCCTTCGGGATCTCTTCGTAGCGGTCAACAAATTCCTTCATGGGAACATTGATGGCTCCCTCGAAGGTTCCTCTCTGATACGTATCTGCCGGGCGCACATCTACGATGGTCACAGACCCGGGAGTCAGTTGTTCCAGTTCTTCTATGGTAATGGTCTTCATGCTTTTCCTCCCGTTTTCACCTTTGCCCGGGTGTCTGCATTGGTCAGATCCTTCACCACTTCTCCGGCAATGATCAGTCCCACCACGGACGGCACGAATGCATTGCTGCCCGGAATTGCCCGGCGCTCCGTGCATTTACGGACTGCTCCCGGCGGGCAGATGCAGTGCTCGCGGCAGCTGATGGCCATATCATCAATGGGCTCCAGCGGCTGCTCTTTGGAATATACAACTTTTAACTTTCTGATACCGCGCTTCTTCAGCTCCCGGCGCATAACCTTCGCCAGCGGACACACGCTGGTCTTGTAGATATCTGCCACTTCAAAAGCAGATGGATCCATCTTATTGCCTGCTCCCATGGAACTGATGATGGGCGTTCCTGCCCGCTTCGCCTGCTCCACAAGCTCGATCTTTCCAGTCACTGTATCAATGGCATCCACCACATAATCATACTGGGTAAAATCAAACTGCTCTGCATTATCAGGCATGTAAAAGGTCTTATAGGTGTTGACCACCGCATGGGGATTGATGTCCAGGATCCGGTCTCTGGCTACATCCACTTTATATTTTCCAACGGTACTGCGGGTTGCGAGAATCTGACGGTTAATGTTGGTCAGACATACTTTATCATCATCGATCAGGTCAAGAGTGCCCACACCGCTTCTGGCAAGAGCCTCCACCGTATATCCGCCGACACCGCCTACACCGAACACAGCAACTCTGGCATTCGCCAGTCTCTCCATATTATCTTTTCCAAGCAGTAACTCGGTTCTTGAAAATTGATTCAGCATTTATTTCTCCTCATCTCATTTGTTCCCTCTTATACTGCAACAAATCCCAGGAAACGTCAAGATGTGATTAAGAGCCATGCACATATTTTGAAACATGTACATGGCTCTTTCTTAACGTACAAACATCCGCACCAGTTTCTCTTTCCAGCCGGTATATGGCTGATACCGCATGGGCAGATCCATCCAGGTGGATTTCTTCACAATGCTCTTCTCATGGCTGAACAGATCAAAGCTTTTCTTTCCATGATAAGAACCCATACCGCTGTTGCCAACGCCGCCGAATCCCATCTCGGAAGTTGCCAGATGAATGATGGTATCATTGATGCAGCCGCCTCCATAAGAGGTCTCCGTCAGTACCCGCTGTTCGGTCCGCTTGTCTTCTGTAAATACATAGAGTGCCAGAGGTTTCGGTCGTTCCTGCACAAACCGAATGGCTTCCTCTATATCCTTTACCGGTATGACCGGTAAAACCGGGCCAAAGATCTCTTCCTGCATAACCGGATCCTCCGCTGTCACATCAGCAAGCACGGTCGGTGCAATGCGGAGTGCATCCTCCTGGACCTGACCACCTGCCACCAGTTTCATCGGATCGATGAGTCCACAAACCCGGTCAAAATGCTTCTGATTGATCATCTTTCCATAATCCGGGTTTTCTAAGGGATGCTCGCCAAACATCCTTCCGATTTCTTCCTTGATACAGGTCAGAAGCTTCTCTTTCACCGACTTTTCCACCAGCACATAGTCCGGTGCCACACAGGTCTGTCCACAGTTCAAATATTTTCCAAATACCAGCCGTCTGGCAGTCAGCGGAATGTTCGCGGTATGATCCACGATGCAGGGACTCTTGCCTCCCAGCTCCAGCGTCACCGGAGTCAGGTTGGTACTTGCCTTCTCCATGACCAGTTTTCCCACATTCACACCACCGGTGAAGAAGATATAGTCAAATTTCTGATTCAGAAGATCTTCATTTTCTTTCCTGCCGCCTTCTATCACCGTCACATAGTCTGAAGGAAATGCTTCCCGGATCAGCTTCGCCATCACAGCTGAAGTCGCCGGTGAATAGGCAGACGGCTTCAACACACAGCAGTTGCCCGCTGCCAGTGCTCCGATCAATGGCTCCAGCGTCAGGAGCATCGGGTAATTCCACGGAGACATAATGAGCACCACCCCATATGGCTCCTGCACCGTAAAGCTTGCTGCATGGAACTGTGCCAGCGGGGTGTGTACCCGTCTGTTCCTGCTCCAGCTCTTCACATGACGTCTCACATACCGAAGCTCTGATAAAGTCAGACCCACTTCACACATATAGGATTCTGCTCTTGATTTTCCAAGATCGGATCGTAATGCCTGGTAAAGCTCCTGCTCATATGTTAAGATGGACTGCTCCAGACGATTGAGCGCGTCGATCCGCGCCGACAGGGTGCGAGTCTTTCCTTCCATATAATAGGTACGCTGGGCTTCCACTATTTCTTTACTTTTTCCACAGCTGCCTGCAGATCCATCTCTCATTTCCACATCTCTCACCATGTTTTCCCCCTCACTGCCAGATAAATCTTCTCCAGCTCCTTCTGATCCATCAGCACAGGCACCGGATACAGCGGATTAGCCTCCTTGTCTGCATGCTTCGCCATAATCGGAATATCCTTCTTACAGATCTCAGGAAAATATCTGGGAATTCCCATGGAGTCATTCATCTTCTGAATCCAGTCAATAAAACACTGCGTAGCTTTTGCATCATCCATCTCCTGCTTCGCCACACCCGTATTTCTGGCAAGCGTTCCCAGCTTTTTCTCGCAGTCCGGCCCATAGATTCGAAGAACGATAGGCAGAATCACCGCATTGGCAAGACCATGTGGAGTCCCATACTGTCCGCCCAGAGAATGTGCCACCGCATGAATATAACCCACATAGGATTTGGTAAATGCAACACCCGCACAGTACGCTGCTCTGAGCATCCCTTTTCTGGCTTCCTTATTGTGTCCATTGTCATAAGCATTTTTCAGATGCTCATGGATCAGACGTACTGCTTCCTCTGCCATAGCTCTGGTCTCTTTTGTGGTGGAGCCGCCAATATATGCCTCTACTGCATGAGTCAGCGCATCCATACCGGTGGTAGCTGTAATATTAGCTGGAAGTCCTACCGTCTCATGATAGTCGAGCACCGCATAACGCGGGATCAGTACAAAATCATTGATCGGATATTTATAATGTTGTTCACTGTCAGTGATGACCGCAGCCAGCGTAGTCTCACTTCCAGTTCCTGCTGTAGTTGGAATTGCGATCAGAAGCGGAAGCCTCTTATGTACTTTCAGCAGACCTTTCATCTGCTGAATGCTCTGGCGGGGCTTTACGATCCTGGCACCTGCAGCCTTGGCACAATCCATGGAGGATCCGCCGCCAAATGCAATGATTGCCTGGGCTCCTTCTGTCAGATACAGCTCTCTGGCCTCCTCCACATTCCAGATAGTGGGATTGGCCACAGTTCTGTCATAGATACAATAAGAAATATTGTTTTCCGTCAGGGTCTTCTCCAGAAATGAAGTAAGCCCCAGTCTGCGGATTCCCTCATCCGTCACGATCATCACTTTCGTGATCTTCTTTTTACGGCATACCTCCGGGATACCTGTCACAGACGGAATGATCTTCGGATTCCGGTAAGGCAGGAACGGCAGTGCCATCTTAAATACCATCTGAAAGCTTCGACAGTAGATTCTTCTTAATACAAACATAAATATTTTGCCTCTCAAACTAATTTTTTATCTATCTTGACGCAAAATATTCAAAAAATCAAGTGGTGTTCTGCACAAAATCTCAGATTCTCTGTGCACAGATGTCGTTCAAACAACACTTATCGCAGTAAGGCTTTGTTCTGGCAGTGCAGATCTCCCTGCCATGATAGACCAGCCGGTGGCAGAAATCGCTGCCTTCCTCCGGTGGGATCAGCTTCCACAATGCCATCTCCACCTTCTTCGGATCCTTGATGCCGTCCACCAGTCCCATGCGGTTTACCAGACGGATACAGTGAGTGTCCGTCACAATGGCAGGCTTATGAAAGACGTCACCCATGATCAGGTTGGCACTCTTTCTGCCCACGCCCGGCAATGCCAGCAGCGCATCAAAATCCTCCGGCACTTTTCCGTCGTATTTTTCCCACAGAATCTTCATGCAGGCACTGATATCTCTGGCCTTACTTTTACCCAATCCACAAGGTCTCACAATTTCTTCAATATCATTTACATCTGCTTCTGCCAGGGATCTCACATCCGGGTATTTCTTATAAAGTCCTTCCACCACCACATTCACTCTGGCATCCGTACACTGGGCTGCCAGCCGCACACTCACCAGCAGCTTCCACGCATCATCATAATCCAATGTGCAGTCCGCATCAGGATACGCTTTCTTCAAACGGTCGATGATCTGAAGGGCCAGTTCTTTTTTCTCATTTTCTTCCATACTATATAGATTTCCTTTGTGTTTTTCGTATTCGCAACTGTCTCCGAACAGTTTGCCTGCGACCAGTATATCAGCTTACATCTATCCAGACAAGTCAGTCCCCATCCACGATCCGATACCCTACACCTACTTCTGTAAAAATATACTGAGGCTGTGCCGGGTTATTTTCCATCTTCCGCCGGATATTTGCCATGTTGACCCGCAGGATCCGATTGTCATTTTGCATGTTTGGTCCCCAGATCTCTTTGATAATGAAATCATAGGTCAGCACCTTGCCTGCGTATTTTCCAAGAAGGCTCACGATCTTGTACTCATTCTGAGTCAGATTCACATCCCGGTCTCCCACATAGACCCGGTGCTTGTCATAGTCGATCAGCAGGTCTCCTGCCCGGAACTGCCCGGTCTGCATGCCTTCTGCCGTCAGAACAGTGGCTCTTGCATGGCGGATGGCTGTCCGCACCCGCGCCAGCAGCTCGGAAGTGCCAAAGGGCTTCGTAATATAATCATCCGCACCTGCATCCAGTGCTGCCACCTTATCCTTCTCGTGAGTTCTGGCGGAGACCACCAGAACCGGCATGGATGACCACTGCCGCACGTTTTTCAGGATCGTCATTCCATCCATATCAGGAAGTCCCAGATCCAGGATCACCACATCTGGGCATTGGGAAGTGACCATGCTGTAGCCTTCCGCTCCTGTCGTAGCGATCAGAACATCATAATTATTTGCCTCCAGAACTGTTCTGAAAAAATTCCGGATACTTTTATCATCTTCGATCACCAGTACTCTATCCTTAATATCCATCCGTGTCCTCCTCATTCATTGGCAGCCAGAAGGAGATTCTTGCTCCGCCTTCCGCCCGGTTTTCTGCATGCATACCGCCTTTGTGTGCTTTTACAATACTGTGGCAGACAGATAGGCCGATTCCCATATTCCGCTTTGAATCCGACTCTTCCTCGTCTGACGAGATCTTTCCTTCAAACATGACCGGCAGCACTGACTCCTTGATTCCCTGTCCATCGTCCTCCACAGCGATCTCCACCCGGCCCGGCGTGTGCGTCACTACGATCCAGATCTTTGTGTATGTCTTTCCATGGAGCACTGCATTTTCCAGAAGATTTACCAGCACCTGTTCGATCAGGACACCATCCATGGCTACCATAAGAAATTCTTCCGGCATCTTCACTTCCACCGATGCCTCCGGGAAGCGCTTGCTGAACTTGATCACTGCACTGCTGATGATCTCCTCCACCACCTCGTCCTCCGTATTGATCTTAGCATTTTCCCCATTGATCCGGGTTACAGACAGAAGGTTTTCCACAATTCGGATCAGCCACTGTGCTTCATCTTTAATATCCTGCACCAGCTCCATCTCCCGCTCCTGTGTCAGAACCTTCTGATTCTCCAGGATTCCTGATGCGGAGCCCACAATGGATGTCAACGGTGTACGAATATCATGAGATATGGCCCGCAGCAGGTTGGCCCGGGTCTTCTCCTTCTCCACTTCCAGCCGGATCTGCTCCTGCTTTTTGATCCTGGTAGTCAGTGCACTGACACAGATAGATACTGCCAGCATAGTCAGAAATGTCATGGGATATCCTGTAATCGTAAAATTCAATGCAAAATAAGGATAAGTAAAGATATAATTCACCCCGATCACCGCGGCCATGGAAGCAATGATGCCATACACATAGCCATCCGTCAGCAGAGAGATGAACAGCACCGCCAGTACGAACAGCATGGGCACATGAAAATCCGAATTCGATACCCGATGAAGCAGATAGGAAAGGACTGATGTAGCCGCCAGGATCGCTGCTGTGATCTCCATATTTCCGATTCTTGTATGCTTCTCTTTCATAATTATGTGCCCCTCTTATTTTCTGTTCTTATCATAGCCCAGGCAGCATCAAGTGTCAATGTGCTAAGGTTGTCCCATATCGCAAAAAGGCTGCCCGTTTCAGGCAGCCTTCCCGTACTTTTTCTCTACTGATACAGAGACTTCCCATATTTGATTTTCCCGTAGATCTTCTGCACCAGGATCACCGGCAGGCTGATCAGAATATATAAGGTAGGGATCCCACCCAATATTGCCATCGCGCCTACCAGAAACATACTTCCAATCTGATTCATGTCATTCCCTCTTTTCTGTCCGTTTTCTTGATTGCAACGAGCATAGCACATTCCCTTTTTCAAATCTATGGTTCTGGCTGCATCTTAACCATGCATTAACTTAGGCTTTTTTCTTCTTAACTGGTTCTTAACCCTGTCATATTTTGTCTTTTCTGGTCATATTTTCCATAAAAATCACAAACATTTTGCACAAAAGACCTATCATTTTTACAAAAAAGATAGTATAATTTATCTATGATTTCAAGTATCAGGAGGGAATAGTATGGCAAAAGAAATGATTGCAATGCTTCTTGCTGGCGGACAGGGCTCACGACTCTATGCTCTGACTCAGAAGCTTGCAAAACCAGCAGTTCCATTCGGCGGAAAATATCGTATCATCGATTTTCCTCTTTCTAACTGCATAAATTCAGGGATTGATACGGTGGGTATTCTGACCCAGTATCAGCCGCTGGTTCTGAATGAATACATCGGCAACGGACAGCCGTGGGATCTGGACCGTCTCTTTGGAGGTGTGCATGTACTGCCGCCTTATCAGAAGGCATCCGGTTCAGACTGGTACAAAGGTACAGCAAATGCGATCTATCAGAACATTTCCTTTATTGAGCGCTACGATCCGGAGTACGTGATCATCCTTTCCGGTGACCAGATCTGCAAACAGGACTACAGCGATTTTCTGCGTTTCCACAAAGAGAAAAATGCAGAATTCAGTGTAGCCGTTATGGAAGTACCGTGGGAAGATGCATCCCGCTTTGGTCTGATGGTAGCTGATGAAGATGACCGTATCACAGAATTCCAGGAGAAGCCAAAGAATCCGAAGTCCAATCTGGCTTCCATGGGTATCTATATCTTCAACTGGGATATTCTGAAGAAATATCTGGAAGAAGATGAGCAGGACCCGAACTCTGAAAATGACTTTGGAAATAATATTATTCCGAATCTGCTGAAGGATCATCGCCGCATGTATGCTTATCATTTTAACGGATACTGGAAAGATGTAGGAACCATCCCGTCTCTTTGGGAAGCGAATATGGAAGTCCTTGATCCGGAGCACAGCGGTATCAACCTGTTTGATGATGACTGGAAGATCTACAGCCGTAACAGTGGTATGTCCGGTCACAAGATCAGTGCCAGTGCTGTGGTAGAAGATTCCATGATCACCGATGGATGCCGTATCAAAGGAACGGTCAAACACTCTGTTCTCTTCTCCGGTGTTCAAGTCGCAGAAGGTGCTGTGGTAGAAGACGCTGTTGTCATGGGAGGTACTGTCATTGAGTCCGGTGCAGTAGTAAAACACTGTATTGTCGCTGAGAATGTAAAAATCGGCGAGAATGCCGTGGTGGGTGCAATGCCAAAAGACGGTGAGCAAGGTGTGGCAACCATCGGTTCCGGTGTGACCATCGGTGCAGAGGCTGTCATTGGCCCCCATGCCATGATCAGCAATAACGTAGAAGGCGGTGAAGAAAAATGGTAAATTCCAATACAAGAACTCTGGGAATCATTTTCCCCAACAGCTATGACTATTTCGTGCCGGAACTGGTTGGACTTCGTCTGATGGCATCCATCCCGTTCGCAAGTCGTTACCGCCTCATCGATTTTACCCTGTCCAGCATGGTGACCAGCGGTATCTCCAATGTGGCAGTCGTTGTAAGCAATAACTATCAGTCTCTGATCGACCATCTGGGAAGCGGTCGTTCCTGGGATCTGGTTCGTAAAAATGGCGGTCTGAACATTTTCCCGCCAAACGCATACAGCTCTTCCAAGCCATATGTCGGACGAGCTGGCGCACTGGCAAATATTCTGGATTTTCTGAAAAAGCAGAAACAGAAATATGTCCTTCTGGCAAATGCAAATATCGCGTCCAACTTTGATTTTAAAGCAATGGTGGATGCTCATGTTGCAAGCGGTGCAGATGTGACACTTGCTTATCGGGAACAGGAACTTCCAAAGGGCTTTGTGGAAGCTCCAGATAATGTAAAAGGTTACTACTACACTCTCCGCATGGACGAAGACAAACGTATCAATAAGATCTATGTGAACCCGAAAGACAAAGGTATCCAGAATTTCCATCTGAATATTATGGTCATCAGCCGCGAACTGCTGATCGATCTGGTCAACGAAGCTTCGCTTCTTGGAAAAGAATATCTGGAGCGCGATGTGCTCCTTCCGAAGCTGAACAAGCTGAATGTACGGGGTTACAAATATGACGGCTATACCGCTTGCATCACTGGTCTTAAGAGCTACTTCGATGAGAACATGAAGCTTCTGGATGACTATAATCAGGATGCACTGTTCGGCAAAGCTCCAATCTACACCAAGGTTCGTGACGATACTCCGACCCGCTACATCACAGGCGCAAAGGTAAGCAACATCATGGCTGCTGATGGCTGTATCATCGAGGGTGAGGTAGAAAATTCCATTCTCTTCCGTGGTGTGAAGATTGAGAAGGGTGCCAAAGTCAAGAACTGTATCCTTATGCAGGACACTGTGGTAGAAAAAGGTGCTGATATTGAATACCTGATAACTGATAAGCAGGTAACGATCACCTCCGGCACTGAGATGAAAGGGACGGACAGCTATCCGGTCTATATTGCCAAATTCAGAACTGTATAGAATACGCTTTTCAAAAATTGTACATAAAGAAGGAGCTGCACGGATGTGCAGCTCCCTTTTTGTTTCTCATATTATTATGTTATGTACGCCAGACTCGCAATTCGGTGTTATTACATTACATCTTAGCCACTTTCTCAAATTCGTCCTGAATCTCTTTGGACGGAGCCGGAGTCAGGAGGCTGACGATCACGTTCACAGCCAGGCCAACCAGGAATGCCGGAAGAAGCTCGTAGATTCCAAGTGCGCCACCCATAGGACGGATAAGGAATTTCCATACAAATACCATAACTCCACCGCTGACCATACCAGCCAGTGCACCCTGCAGAGTGGAGCGTTTCCAGAACAGTGCCATCAGAACCAGTGGTCCGAAGGAAGCACCGAAACCTGCCCATGCAAAGGATACAATCTGGAATACAGAGCTGTTCGGATCTCTTGCGATAAATACACCGATCAGAGCAATGATCAGAACGGTGATACGCGCGATCAGCATACCGGTCTTCTCACTCATATCCTTCATAAATACTTCTTTCAGAATATTCTGAGAAGCACTGGAGGATGCTGCCAGAAGCTGTGAATCTGCGGTGGACATGGTCGCTGCCAGAATACCTGCCAGGATCAGACCTGCTACGATAGCAGCCAGCACACCATGCTGAGAGATCACGCCTGCCACCACGATAATGATGGTCTCCGGATCCTCCAGTGTCGGGATCACGCCGACCTTGGACATTGCATTACCGACAACTCCAATGAAGACTGCAACAAACATGGAGATCACAACCCATACAGTTGCCACTCTTCTGGAAAGCTTCAGCTTCTTTACATCCTCAATTGCCATAAAACGAAGCAGTACATGAGGCATTCCAAAATATCCAAGTCCCCATGCCAGCATGGAGAAGATCGTCAGGATTCCATAAGGTAATGCTGTTCCAGTTGCCGCATCATGGATCTGTGTCAGACTGAAGTATCCTGCCATGGACTGCGCATTGGCCATAACTGCCTCAAAGCTTCCCACTTTCGTAATACCAAAACCAAATACCACAATAATCGCCAGTGTCATAACGATACTCTGTACAAAGTCCGTGGTACTTGCTGCCAGAAATCCGCCCAGAGTCGTGTAAGCTACAATAACAATTGCACTGATGATCATAGCCGGAACATAATCAAGACCAAACAGATTTGCAAATAATTTTCCGCAGGCAGCAAAACCGGATGCGGTATAGGGTACAAAGAAAATAATGATCAGAACTGCTGCGATCACAGACAGCACTCTCTTTTCATCACGATACCGATTGGAAAAGAACAACGGCAGTGTGGTGGAATTGTTACACACATGGGTATAATTACGAAGACGTTTTGCAACCAGAAGCCAGTTTACATAGGTTCCGATGGCAAGACCAATGGCTGTCCATGCGGCATCCGCAGTACCTGTCAGGTATGCAACTCCCGGAAGTCCCATAAGAAGCCAGCTGCTCATGTCAGAGGCCTCTGCACTCATCGCCGTCACAAACGGGCCGAGTTTTCGTCCTCCCAGATAGAAATCATCCGTTGTTCTGTTTTTTCCTGAAAGAATGGCACCGATCCATATCATGGCTGCCAGGTAAATCAGAATAGTGAGCATCATCAGTATCTGTACTGTATTCATAACACATTCTTCCTCTCGTTCTGCTTTTATTCTGTGCAAAAACCTTGTGTTTTCGCACTTTCTCTGCATTCTACTACAATTTGGAATAGGATGCAATACAGAGTAAAGTGCAGAATGTATTCTAGTATTTCGTCTATTTCAAACTACCGATCATCATGGGAAATTTTCGTTCCGCTTCTTCTGAAAGAGAGTATTCTCCCTTTCTCAGACACCATTCGTAAAGCAGCGCCCGTTCACACATGGCATAATATCGCACCATTTCACTGACACTCATATCTGTGCGCAGTTCTTTCTTTTCCCTTCCTCTCGAGATAATCTTTTTCAATAATTTATAATAAGTCCGTCCATGATCCAAAAGAGGACGCTCCCCGTGCGTCGTCAACTGTGTGGAATAAAGTCTTGTAAGAAGTTCCACATTGATGGATTCTTCTATCATCGTCAGAAGTTCACGATTCAGATAGAGAAGCACCTCATAGCAATCGGCATCCTCTGAAATCGTTGGCTCCAGTTCCTCATATTTTTCGTCCATCATATATGCCAGAGAACCCAGCAGCGCGTCCTTTCCCTCAAAATAATGATAAAAAGAGCCTTTCGATGTGCCAGATTCTTCGATAATTTCCTCAATCGTCGTGTCTTCATATCCCTGTTCGTAAAAAAGCTTCCATGCTGCAGATACAATTTTACTCTTTGTCTTCTTCTGATTCTTCTTTGCCATTATCGTAGTTCTCCAATTTTCTTACTTCTGTCAGTATATCATGAATTTTCCCGAAAAAAAAGATCATCACTTTCGTGATGATCTCTTACGGTTGTACCTTCAAAACTGCATACAGTC
>ERZ773162.1135-NODE-1135-length-23267-cov-3.460710_pt1 | contig 23267 bp, 25 predicted proteins | sample MGYA00511113_ERZ773162 | MGnify/ENA primary metagenome ERZ773162 (study PRJEB29015, sample SAMEA2737807) | human gut metagenome | biome: human gut; feature: human-associated habitat; material: faeces | place: China | collected 2012 ... | reverse complement strand
CCTTGTTGCAGGACTATGGTTACAATCATAGTATATGAGCAAAAAATCATATCATCCTAGCACAATTTACTAGAAAAAACAAAAGTCTTATTTATCACTGACCAAAGTGACGTGCGCCAGAGATGGCGTTGCCACTAGGGAATAATTGGTGTAATAGACAACAAATCCCGGCGCGCTGCCGTTTGGCTTTTTGACGTTTTTCTTTTGCAGATAATCGATCTCCACTTTTTCGTTATCCCTGCCACTGGAGTAGTAGGCTGCAAGCGCGGCGGCGTACTCATAAGTGGAATCCGGCAATTCTTTGTTTTCGGATTTGACGATCACATGCGAGCCTGTCATCTGCTTGGCATGGAACCACCAATCATTGCCGGTCGCAAATTTAAAAGTCAACTGATCGTTCTGATAATTGTTCTTCCCGACATAGATATGAAAACCGTTGTCATCCACAAAGTGAAGGGGCTGACTTTTGGAAATCCGGTTCGTTTTCTTTCCACTGTGTTTTTTGATAAAACCGTATTCCTGCAATTCTTCCTTGATGGCGGCAAGATCGCCCTCTGTTTCAGCAATGGAAAGGGAAGTCTCGATCGACTCTAAATGTTTGATCTCGTTTTCAGTTTCTAGAATATAAGAGGAGAGGGCATTTCCGGTTCTTTTTAACTTGGCATATTTATCAAAATATTTCTTGGAATTCTGTGCCGGTGTCAATGTCGGGTCAAGAGGGATAGTGATTTCCTCGTTGGTGTAATAGTTCAGTGCCTTAAAGGATCTGCAGCCTTCTTCAAGCCCGTATCCATAGGTGTTGATCAGTTCCCCATAGATCCGGTATTTTTCACGTTTTTCCGTATCCTTCAGCTGCTTGGCCTGCAGATCGTATTTTTTGATATTTCGCTCCAGAGCTGTCTGCACGATCCGGCGAAGATCTGTGGATTTCTGGCGGATACGGGTGACCGTATTCCGCTCGGCATAATACTGCTCCAGCATGGAGGAAACTGTTGGAAAATGCTCACATCTGCAGTTGTCATAGATACTTAAAGGCAGACAGGAAAATTCCACAGGAACCTTTCCTTCATAATAAATGGAAGGTTCATAGCCGCCTTCGCGGATAGGATCCAGATATCTTCCAAATGTACGATACAGATGAATCAGTTCTTCTGGCTCGTAGGAAGTGGCTGGCCGGTCAGAATCCAGAGATGCCAGATGACAGATCTCCTCGGAAGCGATGGGGCTTAAACCGGTGATCGACGTGTAAAGTGCCTTGGATAATTTGCAGGATTTTTCCGCCACTCGTCTGACAAAATCTTCTTCTGTCAAAGTGAACGGATCTGCTTTGTCCTGAGTATCAGGAATAAAATACGGACGGCCCGGAAGAACTTCCCGGACCGAGCTTACCTGGGCGGAAATATGCTTGATACTGTCGATGATCTGATCCTGCTCATTGCAGAAAATAATATTGCTGTATTTTCCCATGAGCTCGACGATCAGAAATTTACGGCACTGATCACCCATTTCATCCAGATGCTCAATCTCAAAACGGAGAATACGCTCCATGGAAGGCTGAGTCACTGCAATGATACGGCCGCCGCTGATGTGCTTACGGAGAAGCATACAGAAATTCGGGGCAGTCAGAGGACTCGGCTTATTGGTCTGGGTCAGATAGACCAGTGGAAGACTGGCACTGGCAGATAAAAGCAGTCGGAAATTTCCTTCCTGAGATTTTATTGTCAATAGAAGTTCATCTGTTTCCGGCTGTGCAATCTTGGAAATACGGCCGCCGGACAGATTTTTATGAAGTTCATGCGCCATACAGGCAACAGTTATACCATCAAAAGCCATAAAATTGTTCTCCTTTATCGCCATCTATTATACTTGACGCAAATTGTGAAATCAACTATAATAAATTAGACTATGGCGGGGAGTCTTCTTCGCATTTTGTATGGGGACGATAAGATGATAAAAAGTATGACCGGGTTTGGCCGGTGTGAAGTGTCGGAGGACAGTAAAAAGATCACAGTGGAGATGAAGTCTGTCAATCATCGCTACCTGGATCTTGGCATTAAGATGCCTAAAAAGCTGAATGCCTTCGAGGCAGATATTCGTGCGCTTCTGAAAGAGTATATTCAGAGAGGAAAAGTGGATGTTTACATCACTTATGAAGATTTAAGCGGCAGTGATGAGACGCTTTGTTATCATGAGGATGTGGCAGCTCAGTATGTGGAATATTTCCAGAAGATGGCAGAGAAGTTCAACCTGAGAAATGATCTGTCCGCATCTGTTCTGGCGCGTTGTCCGGAGGTGCTGGTGATGGAAGACCAGCAGGAAGATGAGGATGAGATCTGGCATCTGGTGGAAAAGGCAGTCCGCGGAGCAAGTGAGCAGTTTGTGGCAGCACGGATCCGTGAAGGTGAGAGCCTGAAGACAGATCTTCTTGCAAAGCTTGATGAGATGAGCTCACTGGTGGATTTTGTGGAGCAGCGTTCTCCGCAGATCGTTGCGGAATATCGTGCCAAGCTGGAGACCCGTGTCAAAGAACTTCTGGCAGAAGCAGCATTTGATGAAAGCCGGATCGTGGCAGAAGTGTCTATGTTTGCAGATAAGATCTGTGTGGATGAAGAGCTGGTTCGTCTGCGCAGTCATATTGATGCAACTAAGGCAGCCCTTAAGGCAGGTGGTAATGTGGGCAGAAAACTGGACTTCATCGCGCAGGAGATGAACAGGGAAGCCAATACTACATTATCAAAGTCCAATGATATTCAGATCTCTGACTGTGCCATTGAGATCAAGACAGGTATTGAGAAAATCAGAGAACAGATTCAGAACTTAGAATAGAATAAGAAAGGGAGCTGTTTTTATGAACAGACAGGGAATACTGATCGTTGTATCCGGTTTCTCCGGTGCGGGTAAGGGTACGATCATGAAGGAACTTATCGAACGTTATGAGGGATATGCGTTATCGGTTTCAGCAACTACCCGTTCACCAAGACCTGGAGAGGAAGATGGAAAAGCGTATTTCTTCAAGAGCGTGGAAGAATTTGAGCAGATGATCGCTGATGGTGCGCTGATCGAATATGCACGTTATGTTTCTAATTATTATGGAACACCGAGAAGCTATGTGGAAGAGCAGCTGGCAGCAGGTCATGATGTGATTCTGGAAATTGAGATCCAGGGAGCAAGAAAGATCAAAGAGCAGTATCCTGATGCAGTGCTTTTGTTTGTGACGACCAAAGATGCACAGACATTGAAAGATCGACTGACTGGAAGAGGAACGGAATCAGAGGAAGTTATCCGCAACAGATTGTTAAGAGCTGCACAGGAGGCAGAAGGCATCGAAGAGTATGACTATCTGGTAGTAAATGATGATCTGGATACTTGTGTTAATGAGGTGCATGGAATTATTACGAGCGAACATCTGAAGATGAGACGCCGTCTGGAATTTGTTACTAATATCAGAGAAGACCTTCAGGGTCTGATGAAAGGAGAATAATTATGTTACATCCGTCTTATACAGACTTAATGGAAACTATCAACAGCGAGACCGAGGGCGATACCCCGGTAGTTAACAGCCGTTATTCTATCGTGCTTGCAACTGCAAAGAGGGCAAGACAGCTGATAGCAGGTGAGGAAGCTTATGTAAATGCAAAAGGCAAAAAACCGTTGTCTATTGCTGTTGAAGAGATCAGCAAAGGATTTGTTACAATCGAACCGGAAACAACAGATGAAAACGCGGGGCAGACTGAGTAGACGGTTCATGTAAATAAATATTTCTGGAGGAACGACATGATCGTAAGAGAAGGAAAAAGTGTATTTAAAGGCGTTGCCATTGGCAAGATCTTTGTTTACAAAAAAGCTGACAACGCAGTAAAAAAGGAGACAGTTGCAGATACCGCAGCTGAGATGGCTCGTTTTGAAGCAGCAAAGGAGAAAGCTTTAGGACAGCTTAAAGGACTTTATGAGAAAGCCCTGAAGGATGTAGGAGAAGAAGAGGCTATGATCTTTGATGTTCATCAGATGCTTCTTGATGATCCGGATTATAATGATTCCATCAAAGATATCATAGAAAATGAGAAAATGAATGCAGAGTACGCTGTATTCATGACTTCTGAGCAGTTTGCTGCCATGTTCCTGAGCATGGATGATGATTATATGAGAGGACGTGCTGCAGATATTAAAGATATCTCTGAGCGTGTGATCTCTATCCTGAACGGAAGTCAGGTAAGCCCGGAGGCTATGCCGGAGCCGGAGATCATTGTGGCAGAGGATCTTGCTCCAAGCGAGACTGTTCAGTTTGAAAAAGACAAGCTCCTTGCGCTGGTTACCCAGAAAGGATCTTCCAACTCTCATACTGCAATTCTGGCAAGAACCATGAATATTCCGTCCCTGGTAACAACAAATATCGAGATCGATACCGCTTATGATGGACGTACAGCAATCGTGGATGGCTTTACAGGTCTGATCTATATTGATCCGGACGAAGAGACCATGGAGAAGATGAAGGAGAAAAAAGCACGTGCAGATGAGCAGCGCGCACTTCTTCAGGAAATGAAAGGAAAAGAGACAGTTACCTTAAGTGGAAAACATATTCATCTGTATTCCAATATCGGTGGAATCCAGGATGTGGATGCTGTTCTTGAGAACGATGCAGAAGGTATCGGCCTGTTCAGAAGTGAGTTCCTGTATCTTGGATGTGATGATTATCCAAGTGAGGAAGTACAGTTTGAGGCATATAAGACAGTTCTTTCCCGTATGAACGGTAAGAAAGTTATCATCCGTACCATGGATATCGGTGCAGATAAACAGATTGATTACTTCAATCTTCCGAAAGAGGACAACCCGGCACTTGGATATCGTGCGATCCGTATCTGTCTGACCAGAGAGGATATCTTCCGTACACAGCTTCGTGCACTGTATCGTGCATCTGCTTACGGAACCCTGTCCATCATGTTCCCGATGATCATTTCTGTCAAAGAGATTACCAGAATTAAAGAGATCGTGGAAGAAGTTAAACTGGAGCTGGCCAGAGAAGAGCAGCCGATGGGCGAGGTTGAGCTTGGTATTATGATCGAGACTCCTGCAGCAGCAGTGATCAGTGATCTGCTTGCTCCGCATGTAGATTTCTTCAGTATCGGAACCAATGACTTAAGCCAGTATACATTGGCAATTGACCGTCAGAATCAGTCTCTGGATTCCTTCTTTGATCCGCATCATGAGGCAATCCTTCGTCTGATCCAGCTGACCATTGAGAATGCACACAAATACGGTGCATGGTGTGGTATCTGTGGAGAGCTTGGTGCAGATATGGAGCTGACTGCAAAATTCATTCAGATGGGAATCGATGAGTTGTCTGTTTCCCCGGGATATACACTGGAGCTTCGCAAACGCATTCGCGAGTGCTAATAGATAATAAGATAAAAGGAGATTAGAATTATGAAATCATTTACTTACACTGTACAGGATGAACTTGGACTTCACGCAAGACCGGCAGGACTTCTTGCAAAACTGGCAGCAGGCTGCACCAGCACCATTACTATTGATAACGGAACCAAAAAAGCAGACGCTAAAAGACTGATGGCAATCATGAGCATGGGCGTTAAAAAAGGTCATACTGTTACTGTTACTGTTGAGGGTGACAACGAAGAAGCTGATTTCGAGACTGTTGAGAAATTCTTCAAAGAAAATCTGTAATTCTTCAGAACCATGCACATGCCCGTAAATATGAGCCTCGTCAGAGACTATTTTGCACATGTGGTTCTGAAGTTAAACAAACAGCGCAGGGCGCCGACATGGAGAGGTCTCTCCTGCGGCGCCCTTATTTTACGTGAGCAACGAGCCAAAGTCTGTGCCTGCACAGGATCTTGGCGACTGCAGCGAGAACTTGAAAAACTCGCAGAGAGAGTTTCTTAAAGATATACAGACTACCTGAGGTGGGAGGATAATATGCAGCTTTCGAGACATAATGCTGAGATAATCGTAAAGGAATTGAACACGATCATCAATGACAAAATTAATATGATGAATGAAAAAGGGGTTATTATCGCCAGTACTGATCAGGAGCGTATCGGTCAGGAGCATGAAGGAGCAAAGCGGATCATTAACGACCGGCTGGAGGAATTGATCATCCATTCTCATGATAGATATGAGGGAAGTCTTGAAGGGGTGAACTATCCCATTATCATATCCAATGAGATTATTGGTGTGGTAGGTATCACAGGCCCATATAATAAAGTGGCAAAATATGGACAGATCACGAAAAAAATGACGGAGATCCTGATCCAGGAGATTTCCATCAAAGAACAGAAGAGTATGGATGAAAATCTTAGAAGCCGTTTTGTGGGAGAATGGCTTCAGAATGAAAATGTCATTATCAATACAAATTTTGTGGAACGTGGTCGAAGGATGGGACTGGAGATTACGAATCCACGGCGTGTTATCATTATTTCTGTTTTTGACAATGGTACAGGTTCTGATTCGCTGGATGAAATGCGAAAAGTGGAACGTGTGGAAGAGAGGGTCAAAAATGTGATTCGAAGACTGGATCCAGATAGCATTTATATGAAATCTTCGTCTAATCTGGTATTTGCGATTACCAATCGGAAGGATCCGGAGATTGGTAAAATCGGTGAAATGCTGCGCAGTACAGTGGAAGAACAGCCGGATATGAAGGTGGTTATTGGAATAGATGATAAATGTCGTCCATATACCATGATGCACATTTCCTATTCCAAAGCTTATAAAGCATTGCAGTCTTGCCTGCGGACCAAGGGAGAGGGAATCCGTTTTTATAGTGATATTAATATGGAAATCTTTACGGATGAGATCTCGGATATGTCCAAGAAAGAATATGTTCAGAAACTATTTTCTGGATATGAAAGGGAAGAACTGGCGGAAACAGTTGGATTGCTGGAGACATTATATGATCTGGAAGGGTCGATCACGGCCGCTGCAGAAAAACTTCATATGCATAAGAACACCCTTCAATATAAATTACGAAGAATCTACGAAAGAACAGGCTATGATCCTCGCTCTATTCGTTGGTCTTCATTATTCTATATCGCCATTGATTTTTATCGAGAAATCAGAAATCTGATCGGAGAAGAATAGAAATGTATCTGGAAATTGACTATGAGGAACGGAATGCGGGAATTCGGATCTGGAGATGTCGCGGATATGGAGAAGTTCTGAAAGTGCCGGAGATGCTCGAAGGAAAAATGGTGACAGAACTGGCACCTTATGCGTTATCCTCTTCCAGACCAGCTGAGGAGCCAGATCCGTCTGTCATAAAGCATGTAGTGATGAAACCGGAAGAGAAGGGTTTTGGGGAGCCTTCTGAGTTGTGTGGAAAGCAGCTGACAGAAGTATACCTTCCATCAGGCCTTCGTCTGATCGGGGATTATGCATTTTATTTCTGCAGGAATCTGAAAGTCATTCATTTTCATGGAAATATAGAAGAGGTGGGTGGCGGAGCCTTCATGTGGTGTCGGGCAGTGGAACAGATCACCTTCCATGAGGTCACACCTGCGGAGAATGGTGTGTCAAAGGTGCTGGGAGAGCTGACCCAGGAGCTGGAGACAGAGATATTTTATACAGATGGCATGCAGGTGCGGCTGACATTTCCTGAATACTATGAGGAAGCGGTGGAGAATACACCGGCCAGGATCATTGATACGCACTGGCATGGCTCTGGTTACAAATATCGCCAGTGTTTTCCAGAGACGAAATTAAATCTGAGGTTATACGATGAATTATTTCCGTATGCAGTTGCCAATGAATTTGGTGATACCTGTATGAATCTGGCATTGAACCGTCTGCGGACACCGGTACAGCTGTCAGAAAAGGCGAGAGAACAGTATCTGGATTACCTTGGAGGACAGATGCAGCACCTGCTTGAAAGGACGATCAAGGAGCAGGATCTGGAAACACTGGAACTTCTGTGTGAGCAGGAGTTGCTCAGTGAAGAGAATATGAGCCAGGCAGCAAAGCTTGCCGCCGGGCAGGGGGCTGCGGAACTGGGCAGTTATCTGCTGGAAGAAAAGCGGAAGAGATTCCGGCCAGCGAAGAAGACATTCGACTTGTAGAACAGACAAAAAGGAACAAATAATATGGCATATGAGATTGAACAACGGTTTGAACATATTGGAACAGAAATCCTGGAAGCTTCCAGAAATGCTCTCTATATCAATATGCGGTATCTGGATGTGGCACTTTCAGGCCTTGCATGGGAGATGACTACAGATATTTCGAGAATCGGAACTGACGGGCTGAGACTTTTGTATGAGCCTCATTATCTGGCAGATCTGTATCGAAAGCATCCGATGCTGGTCAACCGGGTGTATCTTCATATTATTTTTCATTGTGTGTTCCGGCATATTCTGCGCCCTTGTCCAAAGGATCAGAACCGATGGCATCTGGCCTGTGATATGGCAGTGGAATCGTTGATTGATGGCATGCATCACCGAAGCATTCGAATGAGTGTATCACCTCTTCGCAGATCCCTTTATCAGGAACTGCGAAAGGAACTGAAGGTGTTGACAGCAGAGGGTATTTACCGGATCCTTGGGAAAATGGATTTGAATAAGGTTCGTCTGCAGCGGCTTGCAGAAGAATTTTCTTTGGATGACCATACGTACTGGCCGGCTCCGCCTGAGCGGAATGACAAACAGCCCATCCCACCCAATGCCATGATGAGGACTATTCAGAAGAAGTGGGATGACGTCAGTTCCCGAATGCAGACAGAGCTGACCATGGGTCGGGAGAGTGGTCAGGAAGACGGTGATCTGGTGGACGAGCTGGCAGTGGAAAACCGGGAACGATATGACTACAAAGAGTTTCTGCGGAAATTTGCAGTACTTAAGGAAGAGACAGAGATCGATCCGGATTCTTTTGATTATGTATTTTACAGCTACGGACTAAGAGTTTATGGAAATATGCCGTTAATCGAACCGCAGGAATGGAGAGAAGTCAAGAAGATCGAGGAATTTGTGATCGTGATCGATACATCCATGTCCTGCAGCGGTGAACTGGTGCGGAAGTTTCTGGAGGAGACCAGACAGGTCCTGAGTGATTCTGGCAGTTATTTTAAGAAAGTACATATTCGGATCCTTCAGTGCGATGATCAGGTGCGTTCGGATCAGCTGATCACCTCAGCGGAAGAACTGAAAGCCTATATGGAACATCTGAAACTGTATGGCAATGGTGGAACAGATTTCCGTCCGGCATTTACCTATGTGAATCAGCTTCTGGCCGCTGGTGAATTTCAGAATTTGAAAGGACTTTTGTATTTTACAGATGGAAAAGGAACATTTCCGGGAAAACGTCCGCCCTATGAGACGGCATTTATTCTGTTCCGGGAGGACTATAAGGAAGTGACAGTTCCGGCATGGGCGATCCGGCTGGTTCTGGACGAGGAGGACTTATGAATATCAAACGTGCAAAACAGGAGATCAAAAATACGATCCGGGCCTATCAGCTGAAGAATGCAGATGGTACTTATCGGATTCCATCGATCCGGCAGCGTCCGGTGCTGCTCATGGGACCGCCTGGTGTGGGTAAGACTCAGATCATGGAACAGATTGCGGAAGAATGCGATCTGCCATTAGTGTCGTATACGATCACCCATCATACGAGACAGAGCGCCATTGGTCTTCCATTTATCCAGCAAAAAGAATATGGTGGGAAGACCTATTCTGTAACGGAATATACCATGAGCGAGATCATTGCATCTGTCTATGACCGGATGGAAGAGACGGGCAAGCAGGAAGGTATTCTGTTTATTGATGAGATCAACTGTGTGTCAGAGACACTGGCACCGACTATGCTGCAGTTTCTGCAATGTAAGACCTTTGGAAATCAGAAGGTTCCAGCAGGCTGGGTCATTGTGGCGGCAGGCAATCCGCCGGAGTACAATAAGTCGGTCCGTGAGTTTGATATTGTGACCTTGGACCGTGTGAAGAAGATCAGTGTGGAAGCAGATTTTCCCGTGTGGAAAGAATTTGCCTACGAGCAGAAGATCCATGGAGCCATTATTTCTTACCTGGAGATCCGCCAGGAGAACTTCTGCAGGATTGAGACTACTGTAGATGGAAAACGGTTTGTGACACCAAGAGGCTGGCAGGATCTGTCGGAAATACTCTATGTTTACGAAGAGCTGGGGATTACCATAGATCAGGAAGTGGTGGGACAGTATCTGCAGAATGCCAGAGTTGCCAAGGACTTTGCAGCGTACCTGGATCTGTATGCGAAATACAGGACAGATTATCAGGTGGATGGCATCCTGAAGGGAATCTGGAAGCCATCAGCGATTGAAAAATTGCGATATGCGCAGTTTGATGAGCGTCTCAGTGTGATTGGACTTCTGATCAGCCGTCTGGGTGAGATATTCTCTGAGGTACAGACACTGGATGAGCAGGTGACTGCACGCTACGAGGAGCTGAAGCGGAAAAAAGCAGAGGAAGGAAAGCTGGATGAGCAGATCCGAGCAGCCTTTCAGGCTTCCGTGGAAGAACGGGAACAGCGGATCAGCGAGGCTGCAGAGAATCTGGAGTGTGCGTTTGATTTCTGCGAGACTGCATTTGGGGAAGGCCAGGAACTGGTCGTATTTGTCACGGAGCTGACGGTCAACCGTTACAGCGCATGGTTCATCAGTGAAAATGGCTGTGACCGTTATTATAAATACAATAAAGGACTTCTGTTCCGGGAACGTCAGAAAGGCATTCTGGAGGAGATGGATGAAGTACGTGATCTGATGGAGGGAAGAAAGGAGTAGGTGCATGGAACTGATAGATATTTTGGAAGTATTTCGGGATCACATGGTGGAATTATCCATTCTGATTTTTGAATTTATCGGTGTAGGAATTATCATTGTTTCCGGTATTCATGGGTTTTATCTGTATCTGAAAAAATCACCGGATACAAAGCTGGCGCTGGCTAAAGGACTTGCTATGGGACTGGAATTTAAGCTGGGAAGCGAGATCCTGCGTACAGTGATCCTGCGAAGCTGGCAAGAGATCGGAATTGTTGCAGGGATCATTGTACTTCGAGCTGCACTTACTTTTTTGATCCATTGGGAGATCAGGCAGGAAATGAAAGAAAAGAGGGGACAGGAATGATTCAGGATATTGCACCAAAGAAATATGACAATCACTATGAAGAGCAGAATCCTGCTGATGAGGACTGGATGCTGGTCTACAAAGACGGGCAGATTCTGTGTCGGTTTGATCAGGAGAAGATTTATTTTCCAAAGGTAAAGGAAACGGGCTGGAAAGGCAAGGATGTAACCTATCTGTTTACCATCAGTGGAGAGCGGTTCTTTTTATTAAAGGAAGGACTGGAAGAAGTGTTACCCGGGTATCAGTGGGAAAAACCAGTGATCTTCCGAAATGCAAGGCCTCAGTATCGTGGGTTTGCCGGAATCACCGGTCAGCAGCTGGATAGCTGGTATCGATCCAACCGGTTCTGCGGCCATTGTGGAAAACTTATGGTACCAGATCACAAAGAACGTATGGTTCATTGTGAACATTGTGGGAATACCGTGTATCCGAAGATCTGTCCAGGTGTTATTGTGGCAGTGACAGATGGTGACAGACTGCTGCTCACAAAATATGCTAACCGCCCAGGCTCCGTCAACTATGCACTGGTGGCCGGATTTACGGAGATTGGTGAGACGCTGGAAGAAACCGTACAGAGAGAAGTCATGGAAGAAGTTGGCCTGAAAGTGAAAAATATCCGCTACTATAAGAGCCAGCCATGGTCCTTCAGCTCCACTTTACTTTGCGGATTCTTCTGCGATGTGGATGGAGATACATCGATTACACTGGATACCAATGAACTGGCACTGGCAGAGTGGTTTGCGAGGGAGAATATTCCAGTTGAAGATGATGGAATCAGCCTTACAAGAGAAATGATCCGTGTGTTCAAACATGGGGAATAAACTTACGACAGCCCAGGTTGACAGAATAAAAGCTTTTATTTTGTCAGTCTGGGCTGTTATAAGTTTATTTCGCCTGCAGTTCTTTGAGAAGCTGCGAAATGGTTTTATTGAGCACTGGATGGCGATAGTAAGGTGCCAGCTCAGTCAGTGGAATCAATACAAAATCCCGGTTTTCCATATCGATATGAGGAACATGAAGCACCGGTGTATCAATGATCATCTGGTCGTATAACAGAATATCAAGATCCAGCGTACGCGGTCCCCAGTGTACAATCCGTTCTCTATGAGCAGCCTGCTCCAGTTCATGCAGGCGATCCAGCAGTTCCTCCGGGGTCAGAAGTGTGCGGAGTTTTAATGCACCGTTCAAGAATACGTCCTGTTCTACACCGCCATAAGGTTCGGTTACCAGATAATCGGATACTTGTTCTACAATACAATCCTCTGTATCAGCAAGTCCTTGCACTGCATCATCCAGATATTTCTGTTTGTCTCCTAAGTTGGAACCAAGAGCAATATAAGCCGTATGCCATTCACGGGTAATCTCTACGGAGACAGTTTTCAGGGGAAGACCTACAGGAGCCCAAGGCTTTTCAATCTTCAGTGTTACTTTCTGAAGGGAAGGAAGAGTCAGCAGAAGCATCCGCGCCAGATTTTCCACAACGGTCTCTAACAGCTTGTAAGTGTGTTCCTGTACGAATCTGGTGATCATCTGGCTGACTTCTCCATAATGGATGGAAGCGGTCAGGTCATCAGTCAGACCCGCCGTACGGGTGCTGGTGTACAGAGTCGCAGAGATGACAAATTTCTGCCCTAATACATTTTCTTCTGGAAATACGCCATGGTTGGCGAAGATCTCCAGCTCTTTGATCTCAATTTTATCCATAAATTACTCCATATGGCGTCCAAGGATGGCTTCGGTCATCTGGACAGCGCGTTTATTTTCTTTGACATCGTGAACGCGGACGAAAGCACAGCCTTTCATAACACCGATAACGGAAGTGGCGATCGTTCCCTCCACACGCTGATCAACCGGCAGATCCAGCGCCAGTCCGATCATAGATTTACGGGAAGTTCCAAGAAGCACTGGAAATCCCAGATGCTGGAACAGCTCCAGATGATTCATGGCCTCCAGGTTCATTTCATAGGTTTTTCCAAATCCGATTCCCGGATCAAGGATGATCTTTTCGTCTGAAATACCGGCGCGTCTTGCAATATTGACACATTCCTGGGTCTCGGCCAGCATATCTACCAGGAAATTATTGTACTCTGCTTTTCCTTTGTTGTGCATCAGGCAGCAGGCTGCGTTGTATTTTGCAATGACAGATGCCATCTGCGGATCATATTTCAGTCCCCAGACATCGTTGACCAGATCAGCACCAGCCTGAAGAGAAACTTCCGCAACGGATGCTTTGAAGGTGTCTACGGAAATCGGAACATCAAAGTGGCTGTTGAGTGCTTCAATAACAGGAAGTACACGGGCAGCTTCTTCTTCTGCACTGACTGGTGTGTGGCCTGGTCTGGTGGACTCGCCGCCTACATCCAGGATGTCAGCACCTTCCGCAATCATGGCCTCGGCATGTCGCAGAGCATTGTCCATACTGTTCCATTTTCCACCGTCAGAGAAAGAATCAGGAGTGACATTGAGGATTCCCATAATATAAGTTCTATTGGCAACGTCAAATTCGCGGTTTCTTATTTTCATGGCCGTAACAGCCTCCTTTTTAATATGTAATGGTTAAATTTTTCTTTTCAGCAGACCAGTAACATTCTTTTTCTGCCGGACAGGAAAAACAGTTCCGGGATGCCTTGTCCGCATCGTAGATCAGGGAACTTAACGTATCGGAACGAGCGGCATTGCGATGTTCCCGAATGGCAGAAGTGATCTCCTGAATCTCTGATGGATCAAAGGACAGCTCTCGTAAAATCTGTTCTGCAATCTGTGCACCTGCCTCATCGTGTGGGATACCAGACCGGTATTGCTCTGCGCGTCCGATATCATGGAGCAGGGCGGTGCAGTAGATCAGTTCCTTGCTGGCAGATGCATGGGATTCCAAAGCATGGATGTAAGCAAGCCGGGCTACATCCAGAAAATGCTCCGGTGTATGGCGGCAGAACTTACGATCTGCTTCCAGCATCTGCAGTGCCTGTAACTGTTCCTGATAGATCGGGTGCTTCCAGATCTGATTGACCCGGATCATGGTATCCATCAGTCTTTTACCATGGAGAGGAACATTTTCTGAAGTTCACGGTCTTCCTTGAACTGTCCTCTGGTAATAGTAGTGATGGTTTTACTGCCCGGTTTTTTGATGCCGCGCATGGTCATACAGGTATGTTCGGCCTCCAGCATTACCATGACGCCCTTTGGAGATAACGCACGTTCCAGTGCATCGGCAATCTGAACGGTCAGACGTTCCTGAATCTGAGGACGTCGTGCGTAGACATCAACGGTACGTGCCAGTTTGCTGAGGCCTGTGACCTTGCCGTCTGGAATATAAGCAATATGGGCTTTTCCATAAAATGGCATCAGATGATGCTCACACATGGAATAGAAAGTGATGTCCTTCTCCAGCACCATTTCATTATTTTCTACTTCAAACTGCTTTAACAGATGCTCATCGGCCTCCTGATCGAGACCGCCATAGATCTCTTCGCACATCCGTGCAATTCGATTCGGTGTTTCTTTCAACCCTTCGCGCTCCACATCTTCTCCGATTCCTTCCAGAAGAAGACGGATTGCCTGTTCAACTTTTGCTTTATCTACCATAAAAGCAACCTCCACTGTAAAAATTCTGCGGAGATCTTCCTTTTTTCTGAGGTAAGGTTTTACCGGAATAAAAAAAGGATATCTCCAATTGTGATAGAACGTATGTCGCTAATTCCCTTCACAATATGAGATATCTTCTTATATTGCTGCAACGGGTGCGGATCCTATACCGTAAGACGAGCTTTTCGTTTCGGCGACAACTCCCCATTCGCCGAACACTTGACGCATAAAATCCTATTTTGCATATCATTCATTTCATAGCCCAGTATAGCACAGTTTGTGGAAACAGGAAAGAAGATTTTAGGAAAATTCCTTGACGGGAAAAATTATCTATGATAATCTGAATTTTACAGATTACGGACCGAAAGGGATAACGACTGTGCATGAAAGTGTGCGCATTCGTTATCCCTTTTTTTGTAGAGAGAGGGGAAATTTATGTATTTAATGATTGATAATTACGATTCGTTTGTGTATAACCTGAAAGCTTATTTTGAAGAGTTGGGGCGTGAAATTCTGGTGAAGCGTTCAGATGAGATCACGCTGGACGAGATCGAGGATCTGAAGCCAGAGGGAATCATTCTGTCGCCCGGCCCAAAGCGGCCCAGGGATGCCGCGCTCTGTGTAGAGACGGTGCGCAGATTTCAGAAGCGGATTCCTATTCTGGGAGTATGTCTTGGACATCAGGTACTTGGATATTGTTCCGGTGCTACTGTGGAGAAAGGGGAACGGCCTATGCATGGGAAGGTGACGGAGGTGCATCACAAAGGTACGGGGCTGTTTGCCGGTCTTCCGGAGAGATTTCGTGTGACCCGGTATCATTCTCTGATCGTGAGGCAGGATACGCTTCCAGAAGATTATGAGGTAGACTGCATCTCCGAGGATGGCGCAGTCATGGGCATTTCTCAGAAGGAGCATATGCTGTATGGGGTACAATTTCATCCGGAAGCGGTATTGACGGAGTATGGACACGAATTGTTGGAAAATTTCTGTAAAATTGCAGAGGGAAGAGAAGGAAATGAATATGTATCATAATAAACGGATCACCAAAAAACTGGAGCAGTATATTCCAGCAACAAAGATTTTTGAAGAATTTTCACAGGAAGCAGGGATTGCATTTCTGGATTCATCCCTGATCAATGAGCTGGGGCAGTATTCTATCATCGGCAGAAAACCTTACGAGATATTGAAGAAAGAACAAGGACAATTTTTTCAGAATGGATCACTGCGTACAGATACGACATTTGAAGCATATCTGAAACGGTATCTTCAGGATCATGTGGATGAAAATGAACTGGATATCCCAATGGTGTCCGGGGCTATCGGATATCTTTCCTATGAATACGGACGGGAACTGATGGGTATAGATTCCATGGAAAAAGATCCTTGTCCGATCCCGGAGGCGTTATTTACATTTTATGATCTGCTGATTGTGGAAGACTGTAAGAAGAAAGAAATCTATCTAAGTGCCTGCGGCATGACAGAGGATGCACAGGAGTTGCTGGATAGAACCAGGCAGGAGATTCTGAGGCTGCAGGTAAAGGAACAGACAGAATTACAGGGAGAGGAAGATGCCGCATGGAAGGCGGTACAGATGCCGTACAAGATCAAGGTGACTCCGAATTTTGAAAAGGAAGAGTATAAGCAGGCGGTGGACCAGATGATCCAATACATCCGGGAGGGAGATATTTACATTGCAAATATGACGCAGCGGCTGGAAGTGGAGAGCGAAAAGGCACCGCTTGATGTATTTGTTGCTCTTCGGAAAAATAATCCGTCTCCTTTTGGCGGCTATCTGGATTGTGGAACGTATCAGATCATCAGTGCTTCACCAGAACGTTTTTTACAGATGCGGGATAAAAAGGTACAGACCAGACCTATTAAAGGAACCAGAAAACGTGGAGCGACACCGGAAGAAGATCAGATGCTTCGGAAGGAACTGGAGCAGTCCGGGAAGGACAAAAGTGAGCTCCTGATGATCGTGGATCTGGAGCGAAATGATCTGAACCGGGTATGCAGGCCAGGCAGCGTGAAAGTGACGGAGCTATTTACCGTGGAGGCATATGCTACCGTATTTCATCTGGTTTCCAATGTTGAAGGAGAACTTACAGAAGACAGAGATGTGATGGATCTGATGGAAGCTGCATTCCCGGGAGGATCTATCACCGGAGCACCCAAATATCGCGCCATGGAGATCATTGATGAGCTTGAGCATGGAAAACGGGGACTCTATACGGGTTCTATCGGATATCTGACACTGGATGGAGCCTGTGACTTCAATATTGTAATCCGGACAGCGGTCCATAAAAATGGACGCTATTATCTGGGAGTGGGCGGTGGCATCACCGCAGAATCTGATCTGGAATTTGAGTATGAGGAGACACTGCAGAAAGCGAAAGCAGTTCTGGAGGCATTGAAATAAAAGGAGAACATGATGGAGATTACACTGGATGAAGGTTACAGTTTTGGTTTGGGGGCATTTGAGACCATTGCAGTGAAAGATGGAAAGCTGATCTTTCTTGACCGGCACCTTCGGCGGCTTGATCGGGCACTGCATTTTCTGAAGATCGGAACACTGGATGAGCGTGGAATCACAGAAAAACAGGTGATAGATTATGTGAAACAGCAAAAACTTACAGATGGCGCATGTAAGTTGACAGTTTCTAAAGAAAATGTAGTATTTCAACAAAGACAGAATCCATATACTGATGACATTCGTAGAACAGGATTTGTGATGGATTTCAGCTCGATTCGAAGAAATGAGACCTCACCGTTGACAGCTTATAAGACGCTGAATTACGGGGACTGCATTCTGGAAAACAGACAGGCTCATGGATTGGGAATGAATGAGCGGATCTTTCTGAATACCAAAGGACAGATCAGCGAGGGAACCGTCAGCAATATATTCTTTGTGAGAAGCGGGAAGCTGTATACACCGGATCTGTCCTGCGGATTGCTTCCTGGAATTCTGCGGGAGTATCTGTGCGAGACGGAGAATGTGGAGGAGGCAGTCATTTATCCAGCAGAGTTAGGGCAGTATGAGGAATGTTTTGTAACGAATTCTCTGATGGGGATCATGCCGGTTAATCAGTTAGGAGAGTGGAAGTCTGAAAGCCGGGAGGTCACAAATCAGCTGTTGAAGAAGTATGAAAGTATATGACAATTGTTCTGAGTTGCGTTTGTGTTGAGAAAAATATGAATATCAGTTGATGATTCTTCCGAGGATATCAGTTACAATGGAATAAGATAATCTTGACTTACGGAGGATGACGGAATGATTTATAACACGTATGAACTGATATGGCTGTTTCTGATCTATTCGTTTCTGGGCTGGATGCTGGAGACAATACTGGCTGCGACAGAACAGAGACGCTTTGTAAACAGAGGATTGATCAATGGTCCATTATGTACGATCTATGGTGTTCCAATCGTAATACTGACCATATTCGGACAGGAATTGCCGCTGTTCTGGTTGTTCCTGGGAGCCATGATCGTGGCGACAGTCACGGAATGGATCAGTGGACATATGATCGAACGGTTTTACCATGAGAGATGGTGGGACTATTCCAACATAAAATGGAATCTGGACGGTTATATCTGTCTTCCGGCATCCTTAGTCTGGGGTGTTCTGGGGACGATCAGCATGCGCTGGGGAAATGGTCTGTTGATCCGGCTCTATGGATTCCTGCCTGAGGGAATCGGACATCTGCTGGTGTGGATACTGGCAGGAATGCTGGTGCTGGATGTGACAGCTACCATATTTGCTTTGTCGGGTATTGGCCGAAGCACGCAGAAGTGGGAGGCAGTAGATTCATGGTTTACCAGCATTAGTCTGCGGATTGGTCAGTGGTTGTACGGACATGTGGATCGAAGAATTCACAGAGCATATCCAAAGACTGTGCGGGTTGAGAAGCCGCAGCGGGATAAGACCGTATTTGCAGCAGGCTGCTGCATGCAGAAGCTGGTGTGGCTGTTCTTTATCGGGTGTCTGCTTGGCGATATCACAGAGACGATCTTCTGCAGGATCACTGCGGGCGTGTGGATGAGCCGGAGCAGTCTGGTGTGGGGACCCTTCAGCATTGTGTGGGGATTTGCTATTGCAGCGGTGACGGATCTTCTTTATAAATACAAAGACCGGTCTGACCGTTTCCTGTTTTTAATGGGGACAGCGCTGGGTGGCGCTTACGAATATCTGTGCAGCGTGTTGTCAGAGATGGTATTTGGAACCGTTTTCTGGGATTACAGTGAGATCCCGTTCAATCTGGGCGGAAGAATCAATCTTCTGTACTGTTTTTTCTGGGGATTTGCAGCAGTGGCCTGGTTCAAGATTTTCTATCCAGTGATCTCTGGATGGATTGAAAAATTGCCCATCTGTGCAGGACGGATCCTGACCTGGGTGATCGTGGTCTTTATGTGCTGTAATATGGCTGCATCGGCCATGGCTCTGATTCGCAGCAATGAGCGGAGCCAGGGAATCCCAGCCACACAGAGCTGGCAGCAGACCATGGATGAACGGTTTCCTGATGAAAGAATGGAGAAGATCTATCCCAATGCGATCAAGGTGGAGTGAGATAGCATAAAAGCTCGTATGAACTTATAACAGCTCAGAGAGACAACATAAAAGTTCGTATGAATCTATAGCAGCCCTGAACGATAGAATAAACGCTCGTATGACGTGTATCGGACAAAGTAAGTTTCGTGCATCGTCTGAATACGTACACTTACAGTGTACGCACCAGCCGACACACGAAAGCTCACTTCGTTCGCTCCAAGTCATAGCAGCGCAGTTTATTTCTATCGTTCGGGGCTGTTGCAGGTTTCAAAGGCTTTTATGTTGTTTTTCTGAACTGTCGTAGATTCTTAAAACTTTTATACTACCTTCACGAGGGTTGTTGGTTTCTTAGATTTCGAATTGACATTATAGAGTAGTGTTAGGTTTCTGATTTTCTGCAATCGCCTGGATTTCATCGGCGGTTTTATCTGTGATGGCTGCGATTTGGTTGATGGACAGATTGTTTTTTAACATTTTTAAAATGAGAAATTCCTTTTCCAGAGATCGTCCTTCAGAAAGACCACGTTCATGTCCTTGTTTTCTTCCTTCTTCTAGCATTTGATCAACGGCAACACACATATTCACCTCTCCTTTCGCATTTTGTGCTTTATCTTTGAATTTTAACATCCGTTTATCCAGAAAATTCCATGCAGTATCAAAAGTCTCCTGTTCCACGGTATCAAGCTCCGGGATAGATTGCAGGACAGATTGCAATGTTTTGAAATCTTTCTGATACTTGATCATTAAAAACATACTGGCAAGATCTTTTGGAAATTCCAGCAGACGTTCGTCAGCGGTATGACAGATGTCAAGTACATGGATCGGATAGTCTGGTACATAATTTCTGAGTTCATGAGGAATCTCAGAAAAATCGAGCAGTTCATGCATTCCAGTTCGCCTGTGTTCAGTTCATCCCGTTTGAAAACTCGGCGAAGTGCCGGATATGCTTGCGCATAAGAATTTCAGATATGTATTATAGTATGCTACATTTAGTTGTTTGTCAACTGGGTGTTTTATTAAAAAAGCATAAATTTTCGATAGCCCTTGAAGTCAGTACAAAAGCCTGTTCGCTCCAAGTCATACAGTGCAGTTTATTGTTGTCGCTCTGTGCTGTTGTAGTTTGTGACAGTTTATTCTATCATCAGGGGCTGTTCATACATGAATTATATAATAAAAGAAAATATGTATAGAACCTATCATTTTAATGGCAGCTATTGTAAAATGATAGGGAAGCAATATGAAAAGTGGACGTGTGTGGGAGAGATAACTATGTCAGTGGGATTTCAGGTAAGCTATAATTGGTATGAAATTGGCAGTGCAGACTTTTTGTATGCTTTCTTTTCGACAGTGGCATATAACCTGGAAAAAGGGATATGGGGAAGTAAGTTCCCGGTGATTATGAAAAGGTTATATCTTGAGGAATTGAATGGAAAGGATATTGACAGGGCAATAAAAGAATTAAAGATTATAAAGAAAAAATTGAAGAAGTTTTCGCTAGATAAAGTAGTGTGGGATATAGAAAATTTAGAGAAACATCCGCCTTGGGGAAAGAATATTAGTGATGAGATCAGCGATCTGTCGAATTATTTTATTACAAGTGACGGGGAAGATTTCATAACAATTTTTATGCATGCACTTGAAAAAGCAAAGGAAACAGGAGAAGGTATTGCTATCCGTAATATCTGAGGGTGAAGAAAAGTCATGCCATTGCTTATTTGAAATGGATTTGCGAAAAAAGAAGTATTGTTAACAGAACTGTAAAATTGATCAAAATGAAAATATATGGGAGGACAGACGGATGGAAGTAGGACTGGCATTGACCTTGTGTGGACTTGGGGTCGCATTTTGGATTCCGGCAATCATATTGGGCATAATTTTGAAAAACCGGACACAGAAATGTACGGCGGATGCACAGGCAAAGGTGATGCGGATCAATGTACATAATTCCAGTGACAGCGGACTGCAATATCATCCAGTGTACGAATATTATGCGGCGGGTGAGTATTATACTTCGGAAGGTGCATATCTCAGCGGTCGTGTTCCGGAAGTGGGAGAAACTATCTGGATCAAATACAATCCGGACAAGCCGAAGCAGTCCTATATTCCGGGATATGATAATAAAGTTTATAAGATTCTGACCATTGTATTTGGACTGATTGGAGCAGTGCCGATTCTGGTATGCATTGGTATTGCAATTTGGGTGTGATAAGAATGAAAAAATATATTTCTCTTGTGATTTTTCTTTGCTTAATCGTAGTTTCCGGCGTTACCTATTATAAGAAAATGAATTTGCTTTCGCTTCCAGAGGAAGAAACAGTAGAATATGCAGAAATCAGCTATGGAATCTCGGATGAAGATCCGATTTATCGCATTACGGACGAAGAGAAGATTGCCGAGCTATTTGAGCTTGTTGATATGGAAAGCTGGAAAAAGACAAATTATGTGATGGAATACAGTCCGTTGGAATATGTGTTTTTTGAAGAAACACCCTATCGGTGGGAAATAGGCATTTCAGAAAATAAGGACGGAACGGTTTGCTATCAGGTATCTGTCTATGAAAATAATGAGCCTGTGTTTCCTGGAGGGCATTATTTCATATCTGCTGATTCGGATAAATATGAAGATGTGATTCACACATTGAAAATAATACAGCCGAATGAAATGACAGATGAAAAGGCGGAAGCGGATGGACAGGAGTCGCTGGAAAATACAGAAGCTGGCTCGATGAGAAAGATTCACACAGAGTGCATCACAGTAATAGCAGATCCAATAAAAGAATTACCAGGTGCAACTGAGTATCTTCAAGACAATCATATTGAAATAACAGAAGAAAAAACACCGATAAATGATGGAAAAATACTGATTTACAAAGAAAGAGGAGAATATAACGAAGAACTTTATCCTGGTGTTGTGTATTGGATTCCTCAAATTGACGGGATGGAAGATGTTCAGAAGCAAAAAAGGGTAAATGATCTTTTAAAAAATGTCTCTCAAGACTGGCTTTATGTTGATTGGTATGGATTACAAACAGATTTATATCTGGAATATGCATCAGATAAATATATTTCTTATTCATATGGTGGACGAGCTAATTGGGGACCGCATGGCTGGGCCGATATAAGCATATCAATAACGATTGATATTGAAAACGAGAAACGTATGAAACTGGAAGATTTCATATATCTTGATGATGAATCATTTATATTAAACTTTGCTAAGTATTGTTTTGGATCAGAAAAATTTGTTGAAGGTACCAGAGAAGATCTGAGTGCAGCAAATAGAAATATTGAAGAATACCGACAAGAACAAATGGAAAATAATATACTATCAGAAAATGGTCTTATACGATTGACTTCACTGGAAATATATCCAACTTTCTTTTTAAGACCCAATAGGTTGATTCTTAACTATTATAAATGGAATTCGGCTGAAGTAACAATGGAATTACCCGTATTTATTGAATATCTAAAAGTTGAACCATGGGAATGACAGATGAGAGAGAGGTTTGTTTCATGGATCTTGATGAGTTGAAGAGAAAATCTGTAATTCATGACAAGAAGTCGGCAGATGAGATAAGAAAGCGATACATAGAAACATTTGTAAATACAGAAAAAAGTTCCTATCATGATCAGATTGAAAAGCTACAAAAATTTACTGATGGATATTGTTATGTGGGATATCTGTGGGATTTTCTGCGTGAACCGGAGATGGTGGAAGAAAGTTTGATTTACTCATACAGAGATAAAATGAAATCCATTTATGTTTTCTGGGATATTCATTCATCGGAAAAAATATGGATTAAGGACTATTGGAAATTTGATAAGGATGCTGTGTTATGGATGTCAATGGATACATTACTGGCAGGATGCGAATTTTTGCCGGAGGATATATACATTTGTGACAGTACATTCCAATGGACATTCGTCATGACTCATGAGGAGATTGAGAATAAGAGATATTGTCTGAAGTGTGGAGAGTTTATGCTTTTTTAATAAAACTTTGATTGACAGACAACAAAAAGTATCATAAAATAA
>ERZ773162.1134-NODE-1134-length-23275-cov-4.079371_pt1 | contig 23275 bp, 9 predicted proteins | sample MGYA00511113_ERZ773162 | MGnify/ENA primary metagenome ERZ773162 (study PRJEB29015, sample SAMEA2737807) | human gut metagenome | biome: human gut; feature: human-associated habitat; material: faeces | place: China | collected 2012 ... | reverse complement strand
GGCACAGGATTCTTGGAAGAAGAATCAATACTGTTCAGCGTATCGGAAGTCGCTTTATCATTGGCCAATTGGTGTAAGTCATAATTATCCCGTTTCAGAAGTTTGACGAGATAGGAAGGAGTACCGGTTTCAAACCAGTAATTACCGAATGACATAGAGTCGAATGTATTCAGTAAACTGAAAGGGTTATATATACCTGCCGAATCGAAAGTAAAGTGATATCCGTCATAGCACTCTTTCAATTCTTGGCACGTCTCTTCATAGCTCATGCCTTGCGTATCTGCAAGGATATGTAAATCCGTCTCTAAATAATGGTGGATTTCTTCGTTTGTGATACCGCAAAGTTCGGTATACCGTTTATCCATAGAAATATCTTTAAGATTATTCAAATCGCTGAATACACTCACTTTCCCGAACTTTGTCACTCCTGTGAGAAAAGCGAACTGGATATACTTATCCATCGTTTTGAGTACTGAATAGAACGCTTTTAAAGTATCACGATAACTATCCTGCAATTCTTCATTCCCAATGGCCTGCAACATCGGCTTGTCATATTCATCAATGAGAATCACTACCCGCCGACCACTCTGTTCGGCGGCACGGCGAACAATGCCGAGAAAACGGAGAGGTGCACCTATTTCCACCGGATTGGAGCCATATAGCGATTCCCATTCATTCAGCTTCATGTTAAGTATATTATCCAAACTTTCGGGTCTGTCATACTTCTGCGTATTTAAGTCGAGATGCAGAATGGGGTATTGAATCCAGTCTTTCTCCATTTTTTCAACAGCAAGACCTTGAAACAGCTCCTTTTTGCCTTGGAAGTAAGCTTCGAAAGTGGATAGAAGAAGGCTTTTCCCAAAACGCCGGGGACGGCTAAGAAAGTAGTAGGAACCGGATTTTACCAGTTCATACACGAATGAAGTTTTGTCTATATAAAGATAATTTTCTTTACGCAATTTTTCAAAACTCTGTATTCCGATGGGATAAAGCTTCTTCATAATATTCTTGCTTTTGTTTATTCAAGTAACAAAGATAATAATTCTTCTGTTTATCTATGCCGCTAATGATCATTTTATATGTTTCATTGGTTATCATTCTTTCGCATACAGTGTAGCTAACTTTTGGTGCGGTTGCCTGGTTTGTTCGTCTATAACACTATGTAAAAGTGTCCCAATTTATTTTCAATATGCACTATATTAGAAACAATTGTCTGAAAACGGACAACTTCCGAACAAAATCAAACTTCATCGAAACGGAAACGGACATAAAAAGATTGTTTTGTAAAACCGATATCTGTGAGTTAATCTAACTTTGTTGTTAGTGATGAAATGTAATAAACAGAAATCGATTGAGACAATGAATAGCAAACTTTTTATGGTGGTAGTGGGAATTACTTTTCTGACTGCTTGTAGTGTTCCGGGAGAAAATGAGATGAAGTGGTTTGACCGTGCGGTGAATACATCCGAACATCAATTGCTCTATATGGCAGAAAAATTGAAACACGAACCGGATACCCTCTGTTTTCCACGTTCTTTAAAAGATGGAGAATACCGGTTGGAAAAACCTTCCGATTGGACTTCCGGTTTTTTCCCGGGTTCTATGTGGCTGGCGTATGAACTTACAGCTAATGAGAAATTGGCGAAACAGGCACGTTTGTATACAGATCGTCTGGAAGCGATGCAATATTATACAAAAAACCATGATTTGGGTTTTATGATGTTTTGTAGTTACGGGCAGGGTATCCGTCTAAAGCCGGAACCTGCGGACAGTCTGATTCTCGTTCACTCTTCCGAAAGTCTTTGTACACGTTTTGAACCGAAAGTCGGATTGATTCGTTCCTGGGACTTTGGTAATTGGAGTTATCCTGTCATTATTGATAATATGATGAATTTGGAAATGCTTTTCTGGGCATCGGAACAGACAGGTAATTCGAAGTATAGGGAGATTGCCATAGCACATGCTGACAAAACATTGAAAAACCATTTTCGGAAAGATATGACATCTTATCATGTAGTCAGTTATTTGCCGGAAGATGGTACGGTCGAATCGAAAGGTACTTATCAGGGATATGATGATGAATCGTCTTGGGCACGTGGTCAGGCTTGGGGTGTATATGGATATACCATGTGTTATCGTTTCACGAAACAACATGTTTATTTGAAAGCGGCATATAAAATCGCAGAATTTATAATGAGTCATTGTCCGTCCGAAAAAGATTTTATTCCTTATTGGGATTATAATGCTCCAAACATACCTAACGAACCTCGAGACGCTTCGGCTGCTGCCATCACAGCTTCCGCATTGTTGGAGTTAAGCGGGTATGGAGACGAAAAACGAGGGCAGAAATACTTCCGTTATGCAGAGCAAATCTTGAAACAGCTTTCTTCAGAAACATATCTGGCAAGGGAAGGAGAGAACCATGGATTTATTCTTATGCATTCGGTCGGTAGTTTTCCACATAATAGTGAAGTCGATACTCCGCTGAATTATGCCGATTATTACTACTTGGAAGCTTTGAAACGATATAAAGAAGTCAAGTCTAACGGGTATATGCGATAAAATGAGGCGTTTATGGCAATTGTAGTTTGGTAATAGCTGGATTTTAACAAATGAGTTATTCTGGATTCTATTGGAAATACATATCTTTGCTTTAGTTAAAGTGTTATTGAATTGTGATTACTTATGAAAAACCGATATATACGCATTTGTTATTTGATTGTTTTATTCCTCTATTTCCAAATTGTTCCGATTGCTATTTTATGGGCAGATGAAACTTCGATTCATTTTAAACGTTTGTCCGTAGACGATGGGCTGTCGTATAATACGGTGCTTGCTTTAACCCAGGATCATAATAATAAGATATGGGTAGGTACTACTGAGGGATTGAATTGGCATGATGGCTTCCGGTTTGCATCCTTTTATAAATCTTTGGGTGATACAGCCAGTTTGGGGAATAACTATATCTATTCTCTTTATACTGACCGCAAGGGAACCGTATGGGCAGGGACGATGGTTGGACTTTCCCGGTATAATATTATAGGTAATGATTTTACAAATTACTCATTGCCGGGCAATCAGTCGGTTCAGGTGTTTGCAATAGAAGAGCCGTTAGACAGAGAGCAACTGTTGTTAGGTACTAATCGAGGATTGGTTCTTTTTGAGAAAGCAGATGGCAAGATGAATATTCTTCCCCAGTTGGAAGGAAAAAGCGTTTATGCCGTTCGTGCGATAGGGGACGGGGCATTACTTGGTACCTCAAAAGGTATTTATTTCTATTATTTCCGTAATGGTAATATTGTTCAATTACTTCCTGAACTGAAAAATGAAGTAATATCTGATATCATTTATGATGATAAAACCCGGAATTGTTGGTTAGCTTCTTTGACGAACGGGGTATATTTGATAGATGACAAATTTCAGGTTCGAGAACATTACAACCGGAAGAGCCATCCGGAACAGTTTATTTCTGATGCTGTCCGGGCCTTGCAGTTGGATGACCGGGGACGGTTATGGATTGGGACGGTAGAAGGGTTGCTGATTCTTCAACCGGATACGGAAAGTATTTCACCATATCGATTTTCTTATGATGATCCCTCTTCTTTGGGACATAATTCAGTACGTTCTCTTATGAGGGATCACCAGGGAGGAATGTGGGTAGGCACTTACCACGGAGGACTTAATTATTATCATGTATTGGCTCCCGACTTTCGTATCCTACAACATTCTGTCTGCCGCAATTCCTTGAGCGATAATACTATTAGTTGCATTGCGGAAGATCCTTTTAATAATAATCTTTGGATTGGTACAAATGACGGCGGGTTGAATCATTATGATAGGAGAACCGGGCATTTTACTTGTTATTCCGGTAAGGAAAACAAAACTAACTCCTTACGGTCGAATAACATTAAATGTGTGTTTCCTGAAAAAAGCGGTTCTGTTTATATAGGTACGCATAACGGAGGGATGAGCCATTTGGATGTGACGACCGGGCGTATAAGTAATTATGATATTCCCGGTGCCGCGTCGTTGGGAAATAGCTGCTATTCACTGTTGGATGGAGAAGACGGCACCCTTTGGGTGGGTTCGATGGCTGGTTTGTATCGTTTTAATTATCAAACAAAAGAAATGTCTTTGCATCCTTTGGCTTTAAGATATTCTCAATTGAAAGGAGTGCTGGTCTCTACTTTGTTTCGTGATTCAAAACAGCGTATCTGGATTGGAACGGAAGAAAGTTTGTATATGTGTGCTGATGGAGAACTACATGTGATGACTGATTCGGCAGAGGCTTATTCTCTTGGGCTGATACAAGCATTGTGCGTATATGAAGACAGCAGCCATGCCATTTGGGTAGGTACTTCTTCCGGGTTGTATCGTTATAAAGAGGGAACTTCTTTCTCGTGGGAGCGTTATTCTATGAGCGACGGTTTGCCTAATGATTGCATTAGTGGTATTTTGGAAGATAAAAAGGGGCGGTTGTGGCTTACAACGAGCAGAGGGCTTTCTTGTTTTGATTTGCAAAAAAGGAATTTCTGCAACTATATCAAACAAGATGGTCTGCCGCATAATCAGTTTATGCAATCGGCAGTATGCAGTTCAAGAGACGGCACTTTCTTTTTAGGTACTTTGAATGGAGTCGTTTTTTTCAATCCCGATCATTTCTCCGACAGTCCTTTTACCCCCAATGCGGTAATAACGGGATTGTCCATACAGAATCACCCCATAAGACAAGCAAAAGACGGAGATATTGATTTTTACCAAGCGGACAACGGAAAATTGCTGGGTGTCTCTTTTCCTTCAGAACTTAAAATGTTCAGAATCACTTTTTCTGTAATTAATTACCTGTCAAACAGCCGTAACAAATTTGCGTATAAGCTGGAAGGTTACGATTCGGACTGGATTTATGATGTATGGGCGGGAAGCCGTGGGGTGAACTATTGGAATTTGTCTCCGGGTAGATATATTTTTAAAGTGAAGGCTTGTAGTGACAGTGGACAGTGGTCTGAAACACCAGCAGAGTTTTTTATTGATATTCTTCCGATGTGGTATCAGACGTGGTGGGCTAAAACTCTGTTCTTTTTCTTCATTCTTAGTGTTTTAGTTTTTATATTTTATTTCTTTGTTGTTCGTGCCAAGATGAGAATGCAGGTACAGATTGAGCATATCGAACGGAATAAAATTGAAGAAATCAGCCAAGAGAAAGTTCGTTTTTATATTAATATGTCTCATGAATTGCGGACACCTTTAAGCCTGATATTGGCTCCGTTGGAAGAATTGCTGGGAGAGAAGAACTCTTTTGAGCCTGGCATACAACAAAAACTATCTTATGTTTATAAGAATGGGCAGAGGTTACTACATATTGTCAACCAGTTACTTGACTTTAGGAAGGCGGAGTCGGGAACATTACCTATTAATATAGTTTCAGGACCCGTTGAGAGTATGTCAATGAATGTATTCAATTTGTTTAAAGAAAATGCAAGGAAACGAGACATTAATTTTCATTTCAGTTCGGATTTGAAAGATGAATTACTTCCTGTCGACAGGATGTATTTGGAAACGATATTGATGAATTTACTTTCCAATGCGTTTAAGTTTACTCCTGATGGTGGAGAAATTTCATTATCCTTGTGGAAAAAGGAAACTGCTTACGGATTTACGATACGTGATAATGGCATAGGGATTCCTATAGAGAAACTTTCCCGTATTTTTGAACGCTTTTATCAGGTGGATGATAATCAGAAAGGTTCTGGCATTGGTTTGTCTTTGGTAAAATTGTTGGTAGATAAGCATCGGGGTACAATAGAAGTGGTGAGTGAAACCGGGAAATTTACAGAATTCAAAGTGACTTTGCCGGCGGATATTCAGGTGTTTCCGGCTGAAGAACAAAGACAAGATAAAGAAGCATCACTCTCTTTATCTGAACCGATACCATCTTTGGACGTTTCATATATGGAAGAGATTATGCTCCCTTCTGCTGATCTGGAGAAACAAGAAAGTGGGGAAGAGGAAGGGAGAGCGACTATCCTGCTGGTGGATGATAATAAGGAAATGGTTGATTATTTGAAGAATAATTTCAAATCGGAATACATCACATTGATAGCTGGAAGCGGGGAGGAAGCTTTGGAAATGATGAAGGAACAGAAAGTGGATTTAATTCTTTCTGATGTCATGATGCCGGGAATAGACGGTATTAAGTTATGTGAGATTGTGAAAAAGAACATGCAAACTTGCCATATTCCGGTTATTCTGTTGTCAGCGAAAGGTAGTCTTGAGGCGCAGGCTGCCGGTATTCAGGCAGGTGCAGACGATTATATTCCCAAACCTTTCTCTATGTACCTCCTGAAAGGGAAGATTAATAATATCCTGAAGGCCAGGCAGCGTTTGAGATATTATTATTCCAGTACGATTGATATTGATGCGGCAAAAATGACTTCAAATAAACTGGACGAAGAATTTATTACCAAAGCTATTCAGACTGTGGAAGAAAACATCTCTGATGAGGACTTTACGGCTGATGATCTTGCGGAGAAACTCTTTATGAGCCGTTCGTCACTATACTACAAAATGAATTCTATATCGGGTGAACCACCGGCAAATTTTATTCGGCGAATACGTTTCAATATGGCTTGCAAATTATTGTTGGATGGTCATTACTCCATATCAGAAGTAAGCGCCATGGTCGGCTTTGCATCCCGGTCTTATTTCTCTACCAGTTTTAAAAAGTATATGGGATGCCTGCCTTCGGATTATGTGAAAAAGCAGAGAAAATAGTGTTCAGAAAGCTCTTCTGAATAAAATCTAAAAAACTTTGATAGTTTTTAGCACTCTTTTGGCAGTTATCGGACAAACAAAAAATGATACAAAACACTCTTTCATTCTAATCCTCATATCTTAGCGGAGGAATTTAAAACCTCTAAAACAACGATAAGTATGAGAAAAATGAAAAACATGAAAGTAGTATTGGTTACTTTGTTCGGACTCTCTTTTTCCTGGAATGTATATGCACAGCAAAGTGATATTAAAGATCAAGGATATGTGCATAAATCATCAACTTCCTATGAATATCCGACAGAACCGGCAGTTCTGCAGAAATTAGACCAATGGAGAGATTTGAAATTCGGTGTACTGTTCCACTGGGGACTTTATTCCGTGCCCGCTACTTTCGAGTCGTGGCTGTTGTGCTCGGAAGAGAAATTTATTCCTCGCCGTACCAAAATCTTCGGTGATATGCCTTATGACGATTTCAAAAAGTGGTATTGGGGATTAAGTGAGTCTTTCAACCCAACAAAGTTTGATCCGGAAGTATGGGCGGATATTATGAAAAATGCCGGCATGAAGTATATGGTTTTCACCACCAAGCACCACGACGGTTTTTGTATGTTTGATACGAAGGAGACTGATTTCTCAATAGCTAAAGGACCTTTTAGAAACAATCCTTTAAAAGATGTGACTTATCATGTCTTTGATGCCTTTCGTCAGAAAGGATTTATGATAGGTGCTTACTTCTCCAAACCTGACTGGCACTGCAATGATTACTGGAGTAGAGACAGGGCAACGCCAACACGGAATGTGAATTATGATATCAAGCTGAATCCGGACAAATGGAAACGGTTTCAGGAATATACGGCTAATCAAATTAATGAACTGATGACACGTTATGGTCGGGTAGATCTTCTTTGGTTAGACGGAGGCTGGGTAAGAGCTCCCAAAGAAGATATAAAAATGGACCAAATCATAGATAAGGCACGTGAAAGCCAACCAGGGTTGATAGCAGTAGACCGGACTGTACCCGGGAGGAATGAAAATTATCAAACGCCGGAATTGACCATTCCTAAACAGCAATTGGATCATCCTTGGGAAAGTTGCATCACACTGACCAATCATTGGGGGTGGTGGAAAGATGCTCCATATAAATCTGCTGCCCAAGTAATTAACATTCTCGCGGAGATTGTAGCCAAAGGAGGTTCTTTGGTTTTGGGTGTAGGACCTACAGCAGAGGGTACTATCGAAGAAGAGGGGATACAGCGCTTGAAAGAGATAGGGCAATGGTTGAAAGTAAATGGTGAAGCCATCTATAATACACGTACTACTCCTGTCTATCAAAGTGGGAATATTTGGTTCACGGCCAATAAAGATGGAAAAACACTATATGCTATCTGTGCGCTGCCGGAGAATATGGAATTACCGCAAAAAATTGGTTGGGAGGGAAATGAACCTGCCGGCAAAATGGTATTGCTTCAAACCGGTCGTAGCGTAAAATATCAGACCAAAGACGGCAAAGTGACAGTAACTCTGCCGAAAGGATTGAAGAAAGAATCGCTGGTTTTCAAATTTAAGCAGAAATCGTATTAGCACTTTTTGTTTAACTATTTAATATTATCAAAGTATGAAAAACATCTTAACAGGTTGTCGCATGCGGAAATTTTTATTTATTGCCGTATGTATCAGGTCGTCTTTGTGGGGGGAGGTTTGTTATTCCGCAGAGACGGGTCGGGTTTGGTCGGACAGTGACACCGGCAAAGAGTGGGTAAATTCCGCTTTGCAACAGAACAATAGTATAAAGGTAACAGGGATCATTACGAGTGAGAGTGGCGAACCTATTATTGGTGCTACTGTACAAGTGAAAGGAACTTCCACAGGAGTTATCACAGATATTGACGGTCGTTATACAATTACGGTACCTGATGGAAATTCTATTTTATCAGTTTCATTTATCGGTTATCAATCACAAGAAATAAAAGTAAACTCCCGAAGGGGAATTAATGTACGTTTGCAGGAAAATGTCCAAAGTCTGGATGAAGTAATGGTTGTTGCTTATGGTGTGCAGAAGAAGGCCACATTGACCGGTGCTATATCGAGTGTCGGTACAGAGGCTTTACTGAAATCGCCTAGTGCCAGTGTTACCAACTCTTTGGCAGGGCAGTTGCCCGGAGTTTCTTCTATGCAGGCAAGTGGACAACCGGGAGCTGACAATGCGAAAATATTTGTACGTGGTGTGGGGTCATTGACAGAAGGAGGAGCTTCTCCGCTTATTCTTGTGGATGGTGTAGAGCGTTCTTTCTATCAGATGGACCCTAATGAGATAGAATCTATTAATGTTTTAAAAGATGCTTCGGCTACAGCCGTATTCGGTGTACGTGGTGCAAACGGAGTTATATTGGTTACTACTCGCCGAGGGGAAGAAGGAAAAACTAAAATCTCGGTTAGTTCGAATGTCGGCATCCAGATGCCTACACGCATACTGGATGTGGCAGACAGTTATACAACCGCTTTTCTATTCAGAGAGGCTCAACGTAATGACGGAGTTGCCGATGACCAACTGGCTTTCTCGGAGTATGATATGGAACGTTTTCGTTTGGGAGATGAGCCTATTCTATATCCTAATGTGAACTGGTATGATTATTTGATGAATAAGGCTTCTGTTCAAACTCAACATAACGTCAGTATTTCGGGGGGAACAAAAGACATCCGTTATTTTGTATCGTTAGGCTTTTTGTATCAGAATGGTTTATTTAAACAATTGGACGGGCTTGATTATAACAACAATTACAGCTATACCCGTTATAATTATCGTGCCAATCTCGATGTAAACCTTACACGTACCACTACATTAAAATTTGGTATGGGCGGAATTGTTGGTAACCAGCGTGACCCGGGAGGTAGTGGCAATGTATGGAAACAACTTACATGGTCGTTGCCATTCTCGTCTCCGGGAGTTGTTGATGGAAAAAAAGTGGTGACACAGAGTACACGTTTTCCCGGAGTGACAATGGCAAATCAGGTTTTTGATAAGTTTTATGGGTATGGTTATGACCGCAAAGTCTCGAATAATATGACATTCGATTTGAATCTGTCTCAAAATCTGGATTTTATAACAAAAGGGCTTTCTATTGAAGTGAAAGGGGCGTATAATACAGATTATTCTTACATTAAAACCGTAAGGGGACATGTGGAAACGTATACTCCTTTTTATAAATCCGAAATAGACGGTTCAGGTCTTGATGTGAAGGACCCTGATTTTGATAAGAGTCTTGTGTATCGGATCACAGGAGAGAATATGATGAAAACGTATGGAACGGGAAACACGAGTCGTGCCCGTGACTGGTATGTGGAAGGAAGTATCCGTTATAATCATAAATTCGGGGAACATAATGTTGGAGCTCTCTTGCTATATAATCAAAGTAAAAAGTACTATCCTAATTATCCTAATAAGTTTTGGGATGTCCCGACTGCTTATGCTGGTTTGGTAGGTCGTTTGACTTATGATTATAAGTCGAAATATATAGCGGAATTTAATATTGGTTATAATGGTTCCGAGAATTTTGCGCCGGATAAACGTTTTGGTACATTTCCTGCCGGTTCTGTCGGCTATGTTATAACAGAAGAGAAATTTATTCCCAAAAACGATTTCTTGACCTATCTAAAAGTGCGTGCTTCTGTTGGATTGGTTGGTAATGACAATATGTCTAGCCATCCTGATTACCGTTTCCTTTATTTGCCGGACTCTTATTCTATAAATAATTCCGATTGGCTTCAGCAAGCTTATCAGGATAAGAACGGGTATATCTTCGGGTTGACAAATACGGCCTATCAGGCAGCAGCGAAAGAACTTATGTTAGGAAATTCGAATGTAACTTGGGAAACAGCTTTAAAACAGAATTATGGTATAGATGCTTACTTCTTCAGTGACCGCTTGAAATTGACAGTAGATTATTTCCGGGAAAATCGTCGTGATATTCTGATACAGCGTAGTACGGTCCCTTCTTTGATTGCAATGAATGGTATATTGCCTGTGGTGAACTTGGGTGAAGTCAATAATCACGGCTACGAGGTGGATTTAAAATGGAATGACCATATTAGGGATTTTTCATATTATATAAACACAAATATCTCTTATTCTAAGAATAAGATTATTTATCAGGATGAAGTAGAACCGAACGAACCTTATATGTGGCACACCGGACATGAAGTGGGAGCTCGTTTCGGATATCTGGCACAAGGGTTCTATAATGAGGATGACTTTGATGTGGATGGTAATGTTCGTGCGGATCTGCCGCAACCGCAAGGGAAAAAATACCCCGGTGATATTAAGTTTGCAGATTTGAATGGTGATAATATAATTGATAATGACGACCAGACTAAAATAGGAAATCCCAAACGTCCGGCTTACACTTTCGGTTTAAATTTGGGTGGAGAATATAAAGGCTTTTTTGCTTCTATGAATTGGACTGGAGTGGCACAGTGTGATATCGAGATGGCGAATGCTTATAAGCGGCCTTTCTATGAGGGACAGGTACTTTATCAATATATGGCTGACGGGCGTTGGACACCCGAAACTGCAGCAACGGCTGTGTATCCACGTTTGTCCGTTACGAGTTCGGCCAATCAGGAGACATCAAGTGTATGGCTAAAAGATGCCTCATACATAAAGCTCAAAAATTTGACGATTGGATATAATATCACTCAGCAGAAAATTTTAAAAGCAATCGGTGCCTCTAAGTTGACCGTTCAATTTACTGGCTATAATCTTTTGACATTTGACAAATTAAAAGTTTTTGATCCCGAAGGAGAATTGACACGTGATACGAATACATATCCTATTATGAAAATCTTCAGTTTGGGAGTGAATGTAACTTTTTAAAATGATTATTATGAAAAACAAAAGTTTAATTATTTTAGGCGGGCTTCTGGCTAGTTTATTCATCGGATGTGAAGACCTGAAGTTCGGTGATAATTTTTTGGAGAAGCCTAATAGTGACGATGTATCTATTGATACTGTGTTTTCTTCCAAAAAATATGCGGATCAGGCCATGAACCAGTTTTATAAAAGTTTGTGGGATTTTATGCCTACTTTGAGGGGCTGTCATCCGGAGGGGCTTATTTTGGACGGATACACTGATATAGGATATGCACAACCAATCTCATGGACGCGTGGAGACTTTAATTCTTCTTCCAGTTGCATCAACTTTCCTTATTTCCCTTTTCATTCACAGATTACTGAAGTAACGGGAAATCCTTCTTTTGGTATCCGGAAAGCTTATATCTATATTGAAAATGTAGATAAAGTTCCCGATATGACTGATGATGAAAAGCGTATCCGAAAAGCGGAAGCTAAAGTAGTCATTGCTTTTCACTACACTCAAATGATTCGTTTTTATGGTGGCATGCCTTGGATAGACCATGCGTATAAAGCAGATGAAATACTTCAATTTCCTCGTTTGACGTTGGAAGAAACTGTCAATAAAACAGTGGCGTTGCTGGATGAGGCGGCAACCGATTTACCTTGGTATACAACGGCAGAGGAATATGGACACATGACGGCGGCTGCCGCTAAAGCGTTGAAATTTCGTTTACTCTTGTTTGTTGCCAGCCCATTATTTAACAATAAGGCACCTTACTATGACGGACAAGCGGCTACTGAACTTTTAAGTTGGTATGGAAATCAGCAGGATAGTCGTTGGGAGGCTGCTTTGGAAGCAGGAAGGGAGTTTTTGCGTCTGAACAAAAAGAATAATGATTATTATCGGATTGAAAATACAGGGAATCCCAGAGAGGACTATGTAAACGGTTATTTTACCAAAGGCAATCAGGAGGTTGTGATGTCTTCTTTCCGTTGGGGAACCTATGATGGCGTAGATAAGCCGTTCCGTATGTATGAATCCGGTTATGGTATCCCGCGTGGAAATTATGCGGATATGTTTCAATGGAAGGAGGATGGTTCTAAGTTTGACTGGAATAATCAGACCCATCGTGCGCATCCGTTTTTTGATGAAAAAGGGCAACCGACCCGTGACGTACGTTTATATGAGAATTTGCTTGTAAATGGTGATAAATGGCAGAACCGGACGGCTGAAGTCTATAAAGGTGGACGCGAAGGATTTGGTTCGGGAAGTTCTGTCAATAAGAAAACTCAATTTGGCTATGGATTCCGTAAGTTTATTCGTGATAAGAAGAATGAGATGAAAGGTAAACCCTACTCTTGTCCTTTAATTCGTATGCCTGAAATTTATTTGAGTATAGCCGAAGCTATGAATCAATTGGGAAAGGCTAATGTACCCGATGAATTTGGAAAGACCGCTTATGATTATCTGAATCTGGTATGTCAACGGGCTGGGTTACCGTCAGTAACTTCTGCTAAAGTGCCGCAAGGTGATGCGTTGCTGAACTACTTATTGGATGAACGTGCCCGTGAATTCGGACAGGAAGATATTCGCTACTTTGATATGATACGTCATAAGAAAGGAGCTGAATGGGCTACACGTCCTATGGAAATGTTGGAAACGACGAAGGTGGGAAGTGGCTTCGAGTATACAGTGAGTACGCGTGATGATATTAAATATTATTGGAATGAATATTGGTATTTATTGCCATTTCCTGTGACTGAAATCAATAAGAAATATGGATTGATTCAAAATCCCGGCTGGTAATAAGGTTAATTAAACGATTTGATTATGAATAAATTATTATTTACGATAGGCTTGTTATTCATCTCTTCGGTAAGCCTGATGGCGCAGGAGATGATGAATGGCATTGTGAAAGATGTCTCCGGTAAACCTCTTTCGGGTGTAAAGGTGTCAAAGGTAGGAGAATTCAGAAATAGCAATGTTACTGATGAAGACGGTTTGTTTTCACTCATGTTGGAGGAAGGTGATTATATTGAACTAAATTATGCGGATATAGCTGTCAAACGGATTAAGGTCACAGGAAATACCTTGGATTTGGTGTTTGATATCAAGAAAGATGCCGTTGTTGACCTGGGATTCCTAAAACGGACAGAAGATACCCAAACCCAATCTGTGACTGCTATTTATGCAGACTTATTAGAAAAGAATGCGACTTCTCCTGATCGGATGAATAATGCACTTTTCGGATTGATATCAGGGCTGCATCTGACTCAAACGGTTGGCTGGGGTGCTAATGCTGTCATGAATATACGTGGTCGTGGTGGTTTGGGTAGCGGAGAACCCTTGGTATTGGTGGATGGATTTGAACGGGGATTGACTAATATGACAATAGAAGAAATTGAGTCTGTCCAAGTTTTGAAAGATGGTGCCGCTACGGCTTTGATGGGTGCCAGAGGAGCTAATGGGGTAATTCTTGTTAATACCAAAAGAGGTATTTATAATTCATTCGATGTGGACGTGAACTACCGTCATGGGTTTGATTTTTCTATCAACCGGCCGGAAATGGCAGATGCTTATACCTATGCCATGGCACAGAACGAAGCACTGTATTATGATGGCTTGCCGTTGCAATATACGAAAAGAGATTTGGAACGATTTAAGGATGGAACAAGTCCGAATTATCATCCGAACGTCAACTGGTATGAAGAAGGTACGAGGAATTTCAGCGAAAATAACCAGTTTAATGTAATGATGCGGGGTGGTGGAAAAAGAGTACGCTATATGGCATTGTTGGATTATAAGAATAAGTTTGGTTTGTTGAATGAAGATTATACTCACTATTCAGACCGTTATAATTCTCAAATACGGACTTATGAGCTAGGGCTGCGTATGAATTTGGATGTGGATATTACTTCCAGTACCAAAATGAAGTTTGGTTTATATGGCATTATCGGAGAAGATAAGCGCCCGAATACGGATATTAATACAATCTTCCAGAATTTTTATAAAGTACCTGCTGCCGCGTTTCCGGTGAAGACTTTGAATAACAATTGGGGGAGTAATACTCTTTTTAAGATGAATCCGATTGCGGCTATTGCAGATGTGGGATATGTACAGGAAAATCGTCGTATGCTGGAAACAGATATGCGGATCACGCAAGATTTCTCTATGTTCCTGAAAGGGTTGAGTGCAGAAGTGGCTGTCGCTTATGATAATACTGCCACTTTTCAGGATATAGGTAGTAAGACCTATAAATATGAAGTAGGTTATCTGTCAGAAGAGGGACTTCCTGTAAGCGAAACTTATGGTACGGATAGTAAGGTGCAAATAAGTAAGTCGGCATTGTCTGCCCAATTGATACGTGCCAGCGTTGAGGCTAAATTAAATTATGATTATACATCCGGTAAGCATCAATTGTCGGCTTCGGCTGTCTATCGGCAGGATATGAAAGAACCGTTAGAAAATAACGCATCTTACTATCGGCAGAATGTGATGGGTTTTGTCGGTTATAATTATGACAACCGCTATATGGTAGATGTGGTCGGCAACTATTATGGTACAAGTGTTTTGTTGAAAGGAGATAAGTTCCGTTTTTATCCGGCTGTTTCTGCCGGTTGGAATCTGGCTAATGAAGATTTCCTGAAAGGGGCTTCCAATCTGGACTTGCTAAAGCTTCGGGCTTCTTGGGGACGTTCTGCGATAGATGAACTAAGCTATGGATTGGGTAATTATTTCTGGACAGGAGGTACGGGATATCCTTTTGGGGATGGTATGACAACTGTTAATGGTCTGAAAGAACAAAGATTGCCTGTATATGGCTTGAATCTGGAGACTGCTGATAAATATAATGTGGGAGTAGACCTGCGTTTGTGGAAGAACTTCACAGCAACGGCAGAGGTGTATTATGATCATCGTACTAATATTCTGGTCGCTAATAATAATGTGTCTGGTATTTTAGGTATCGAACCGTCGAAAGCTTGCATTGGTGAGGTAAAGAGTCGTGGTGTAGAATTAAGTTTAGGATGGAGTGGACAACATAAAGACTTCAATTATTTTGTAAATGCAAATTGGGCATTGAATGATAGTGAGATTGTTGAAAACGGACAGGCCTATCAGCCTTACGACTATTTATATACACGCGGACATAAAGTCGGACAACTGTTTGGTTTGGAAGCTATTGGTTATTTCCGTGATGAAGAGGATATTGCTAAGAGTCCGGAACAAACATTTTCGGTGGTTCGCCCGGGAGATGTGAAATATAAAGACCAAAATGGAGATGGAAGAATAGATAGTGAAGACCGGGTGGCAATTGGTAAATCTACGACTGTACCTGAAATGGTTTTCGGATTGAATCTCGGCTTTGAATACAAAGGGTTTGGAATAGATATGGTTTTCAATGGAGTAAGTGGGTTGACCAAACAATTAAATGTAGCCAATGTGCATCAACCATTGCGTAATGGCAATACTAATATTGCAACTTGGTATTTAAAAGATAAGATTCGTTGGACAGAAGCGATGAAAGATGTCGCCAACGTGCCCCGTCTTTCTACATTGTCAAATGAGAATAATTATCAGACTAGCACACAGTGGATTGAAGATGGTTCATTCTTGAAACTACGTAATCTGAATGTCTATTATAATCTGCCGCAGAAATGGGTGAAAAAGATAAAACTAGATAAACTTCAGATTTATGCTAAGGCGCAGAATGTATTTTCTATAGATAAGATTGATTATTTCAATTGTGAAGATCTGACATTGGGGTATCCGGATTTGTTCTCTGTATGTCTGGGTCTGAATATTAATTTTTAAATAAAGATAGTTATGCGAAATATAAAGAACTATGTAGTAGCGGCTTTCGCTCTGTTTTTATTGGACGGATGTGATTTTCTTGATTACGATGAAACTAGCGGAAAAACTAAGGAAGAAGCCTACAGCTATTTTAATAATATGAACTCATCAGTAGCTTATGTATATAGTTTCTTGCCAACTGATTTTGGGAGAGTGAATGATGCGATGATGGAATCTGCTACGGATAATGCTGTCTATACTTGGGAGAATAATAGTATTTATTATATAGCCAATGGAATATGGAGTCCGCTAAAACGTGTTGATGATGGTTGGAGCTTTTGGAACGGAGTTCGTAGCGCCAATTTATTCCTTGAAAATTTTGATCCGAAAGTGCTTGAACGTTTTCAGTATAATGAAGATTATGATGAAATAATAGAAAAAGCTTCCAAATTCTCTTTGGAGGTACGTTTCTTACGTGCGTTTTATTTATTTGAATTGGCTAAGCGCTATGGAGATATTCCTTTGATAACACGTACTTATACGCAGGAAGATATTAATTCTGTACGCAAGACTTCGTTTGCGGAGGTAGTAGATTTCATAGCAAAAGAATGTACGGAGATTACCCGGGAAGGCGGGCTGCCGGAAGATGCTGTCAGGGGAGAGACAGGTCGGGTGACCAAAGGTGCGGCATTGGCTTTAAAATCAAGAGCTTTGCTGTATGCAGCGAGTGAATTACATAATCCCGGTCATGAATTGAAAAAGTGGGAAGCGGCAGCTAAAGCAGCTTATGAGGTTATTAACATGAATAAATATCAATTGCCTAAAATTGCAGCTGACCCTTTGTATTCGGATTTAGGTGGCAATGAGATTTTGAAATCTAAGCAGTTAATTTTTGAACGCCGTGCCACTGCGACTACCAGTGATTTTGAATCGAGAAATGAACCGATGGGATATGAAGGTGCAGAAGGTGGAAATACTCCTACGCAGAATTTAGTAGATGCTTATGAAATGAAGGATGGAACTCCATTCGATTGGAATAATTCGACCCATGTGGCGAATATGTATTATGATGCTGCTAATAAGCAGACCCGTGATCCCCGTTTGTATTTAAATGTACTGACTAATGGTTCTATGTGGCAGAAACAAAAGGTGGAAACTTTTGAAGGTGGTAAAAACAAGGTATTGGACGGTTCCACGAAAACTGGTTATTATCTGCGTAAGTATATGAATCCGTCTGTATCACTTGATCCGGACAAACCGAATAAATTGCATCATCATTATGTTTTGTTCCGTTATGCTGAAATATTATTGAATTATGCAGAAGCTATGAATGAGTGGAAAGGTCCGGATGAAACAGCAGAAGGATGTCCATTGACGGCACGTCAAGTTTTGAATATGGTTCGTGATTGCGCTGATATGAAACACATAGATGCGAACGGAGAGGAATTTACGGCCAAGGTTCGCTATGAACGTCGCATTGAATTGGCTTTTGAGGGACATCGTTTTTATGATATTCGTCGTTGGAAGATAGCAGGTTTGGATGAAGTAAGAAATCTTTATGGAGTAAAGATAACAAAGAACGGTACTTCTCTGTCTTATCAAAAGGTGCTGTTACAGCAAATGTACTGGGACGATAAGATGTATTTGTTCCCTTATCCTCAAAATGAAATTTATATGAATCCGGATTTGGGACAAAACCCAGGATGGAATAATGGTAATTAATTCAAATAGAGATCGTATGAATTCAAAAATATTTAGTTTGTTTGTTTTGCTGGGGCTATTAATGACCGCATGCAATGATGATAAGATTATTTTCTTTGAGAATCATGTAAAGGAAGAAAATAATGCTGGAGGTGATGCATTGGTTCCGAGACTTTTTGAAGTAATCAATCTTGATTATCCAGGTTTGGAAAAAGTGAAAGCATATTGTGAAAAGAAAGATTATAATTCGGCTACTTCTGAATTGTTGGAATACTATCGGAATAGGGAGGATGTTATCAATCCTAATATAAATCTGAATCAGACCTCTATTGGTGATTTCAATAAAAATATAGCTGATCAGGCTTTGGAATATCGTTTCTATATAAAAGATAAATATGAGTCTAAAGATGCAGCAGGGAAAGAAACGTATGTACTATTTAAACAGGATGATGAAATAAACTGGAATTATGTTCCTGACAAGTATAAGGGAGATGCTGAATTTGTTTATCAGTTGCATCGTCATCAGTGGATGATACATCAGGCTAATGCGTACGTGGTTACTCATGATGAGAAATATGTCAAATCATGGATAGAAGTGTATGGTGACTGGCTGAAAACATTTCCTTGTCCTGAAGGAAAGGTGGATAAAGAAAAGAATGTGGAGTGGTATGGACTTCAACCTGCTCATAGAATACAGGCGCAACTCGATATGATGTCTTATTTTATTCAATCGGAGAATTTCACTCCTGAATGGCTTTCTACATTTTTGGTTGCATTGTCGGATGGAGTGGAATGTATTCGTAAGAATTATTATAAAGAAACTAATATTCTTATTACCCAAGTGGAGAGTGTCGTTTCTGCCGGAATATTAATGCCGGAATTTCAGAAAGCAGGAGAATGGTTGAATGAAGGTACAGCGAAAATCACTGAACAGGTACAATCACAATTCTTGAATGATGGAGTACATGTAGAATTGACTCCGGGCTATCATATAGAGGCTGTTTATGCTTGTAATAAGCTTTATAATATGGCGCAAGTTAATAATAAGGTCGGGTATTTCCCAACTAATTATGTCGGATTATTGAAGAAAGCGGCTCGTTTTGTGATGGATATTACTTATCCTGATTATTCCTTTGATAATTTTAATGATACTGGAGCCAGTTCATGGACTAAAAGTGTATTGTTGGGTAATTTCCGTAGATATATGGCTATGTTCCCTGATGATAAAGAATTCGAATGGATGGCAACCGAAGGGAGACAGGGAGAGCAACCTAAGGAATTAATTCAGCTTTATAAGGATGGAGGCTATTATATGTTGCGTAGCAATTGGGCACCGGATGCAACAATGATGGTTTTGAAGAATAATAATAATCCTAAGAATTATGTACACTGTCAGCCGGATAACGGAACCTTTAGTTTATATCGTAACGGACGTAATTTCTTACCGGATGCAGGTTTCTTTACTTATGGAGGAGATGCTGCAAGCGATGCTTTGCGTAAATCATATCGGGCAACAACCATGCATAATACGATGACTAAAAACTCTGCTACTATTGCTGATGGTTATATGAACGGAAAATTTTTGATGCAAGATAGCAAGGATGATATTGATGTGCTTGTTACGGAGAATAAGTCTTATGGTGACTTGACACATCGTCGTGCCGTATTCTTTGTGAACAAGACATTTTTTGTTTTGGTAGACGAGGGATATGATGCCGGCAAAACTACTCCTACGGTTGATTTGACTTTCAATTTGGGTGATGCGGGTAAAGTTGTTATTGACGACAACAGTACAAACTTTCAGTATGGTGCTTATACAAAATTTGGAGATAATAACAATATGCAGTTTAAGACGTTTGTTGAAACAAATGCCGGATATACTCCTAAATGGAATACTAATTGGTCATCCAGTACACAGAATGAAAAAACACTTCAACGCAAATGGTATCGGGTGAGTATAACTAAACCGATGGGAGGTGCGGCACGTTTTATTACTGTAATTCACCCGTTTACGAATGAGACTGATCGTGCAAGCTTGAATATTAGTGCCAAATTCACAGATAACACTAACACAACTCCCGGCACATTCCATGCAGATGGTGCTTCTGTGGAAGTTTCCGTAGGTGGTAGGAAGTACGATTTATCTTATAAATTAAAGTAGATTTTCTTTATTTTGATAGTTGTATCATAGGTGAAAAGCTTGATATAGAGGTAAATTTATGAATTGACTCTTTTTTCAGGAAACTGGAATGGTATGGGATTGATTATTTCTGATATGAGCCCCATACCATTTCTTTTATGATACGTAAAGTTATTAAAGTTTCATTTTTTTGTTAATTAAGTATTTCATTTAGGCTATCTTTGCTCATGGATATAGCCAAATTATCATGCCATATGAAAACACAAAGGATAAAAACAGTACTTCTTTTACTGTCCACAATACCATTTCTGGGTATTTATGCTCAATCAATATACTACGTTTCTCCTCACGCATCATCGGGTGGAGATGGCAGTAAGGCCGCTCCTTTCCATTTAATTCATGAAGCTGTCGAAAAAGCTCGAACAGATAAGAATTGTACTACAATTTATTTAAGGGAAGGGAAATACATTTTAGATAAGCCTTTGGTGCTGACCTCTGATGATGGTAATGATGCGAAAGAATTAATAATAAAAAATTATCCCGGAGAGAAAGCTGTCATATCGAGTGGAGTTGGTTTGAATCTGAAATGGGAAAAATACAAAAATGGTATCATGCGGGCTGCTGTGAAAGGGAATCCGGTTATGGATATGCTTATCGTAAACGGAGATTTGAGGTCTATGGCACGTTACCCTAATTACGATGAAAATGCAGTTCGCTTTAATGGCACATCTGCTTTGGCAACAGATCCGGAACGAGTGAAAAAGTGGAAACATCCGGAAGGAGGTTACCTTCATGCTATGCATAGTCATGATTGGGGTGATTTTCATTATCGTATTATAGGTAAGAATAAAAAGGGAGAGTTGCAATTGGAAGGTGGTTGGCAGAATAACAGGCCAATGGGGATCCATCATGAAAACAGGATGGTAGAGAATATCTTCGAAGAACTGGATGCTCCGGGAGAGTGGTACTATGATAGAAAAGAAGGTTGGTTGTATTATTATCCTCTACCTGATGAAAAGATAAATGAATTGGCGTTTGAAACTCCGCAACTTAAAAACTTGATTGAATTTGCGGGAACTCCATCCAAGCCTGTGAAGAATATAACCATTGAAGGGATTGAACTAACGCAAACGATACGGACATTTATGGAACATTACGAGCCTCTGCTTCGTTCGGACTGGACAATATACCGGGGAGGAGCCGTCGTTTTCAGGGGAACGGAGAAATGTAACCTGCATAATTGTTATATCCGTAACGTGGGAGGAAATGGTGTTTTTTTTGATAAATATAATCGCTATTCGTCAGTGACAGGCTCTTACCTGACTTTTATTGGAGCCAGTGCAATTTGTTTTGTAGGGGATGTGGAAGGAGTTCGTTCACCGAGTTTTACGTACGGTGAGTTTGTTCCTTTGGATAAGATGGATTATGCAAAAGGTCCTCGGAATGGCAATCATCCTGCTTATTGTGAGGTTTATGATAATCTGATATGCACTATTGGTTTGTTTGAAAAGCAGATAACTGGCGTGGAGCTTTCCATGTGTCGTAATATAACGATAAGCCATAACAGTATTTATGATACTCCTCGTGCCGGAATTAATATCAGTGAAGGCACATGGGGAGGACATATTATCGAGCATAATGATATTTTTGATACTGTAAAAGAAACAGGTGATCATGGAACTATCAACTCTTGGGGACGTGACCGTTTCTGGCATCCGAAGTATAATGTAATGACGCAGATAACAGATGAAAACCCGGCATTGATTTTGGCAGATGTGGTCGAACCTATCATTATCCGCCATAATCGATTACGTTGTGATAGGGGATGGGATATAGATTTGGATGATGGCTCCAGTAATTACCAAATCTACAATAATCTTTGTTTGAATGGTGGTATTAAATTGCGTGAAGGTTTTTATCGGACTGTTGAAAATAATATTATCGTCAATAATACTCTACACCCACATTTGTGGTTTAAAAATAGCGGAGATGTCTTTTCACGTAATATTGTAATGACCAAATATAAACCTATAAGGGTGTATGGCTGGGGGAGAGAGGTAGACTATAATATCTTTACAGACAGCCTGGCATATCTTGCGGCTCGCCAACTTGGTGGGGATGTTCATTCTATAGTAACTACAATCAGGTTTATGGATGCTACGAAAGGTAATTTTAATGTAGCAGATGATTCGGAAGCCATAATCAAAGGAGGATTCCGTAATTTTTCGATGAATAAATTCGGAGTGTTGTCTTCCCATCTGAAACAGTTGGCTGAAAGTCCTGTAATGCCTGTTCCGCTTGTGACGGATAATGCTTTGGATGCTGCTAAAATAATGCTTTGGAAAGGAGTAACGTTTAAGAGTTTGAATACATTGGAAGAACGTTCCGCTACAGGTATGGATATGGAACGGGGAGTTTATGTCGTTTCTGTAGATGCTTTAGGAAGTCCGGTCAGAGATTTTATTGCTCCGAATGATGCTGTTCTTAGTGTAAATGGAAAACCGGTCAATCATTTAGGTGACATGAAAGAGGTGTTGAAAAACGTGAACACACGCAAAAATGTAGAGTTTGTTATTTTTAGAAATCAGAAGGAACATAAAGTTATTATTCCTCTTTGATTTTATATTATTGCTGTCCGATAAATATTCGCTAGGCTTAAAAAATAGTGCTGATTCCATTTGCAGGAGTCAGCCCTTTATGGTTATTTAGCAGTTACCACGCAAATCCAAATAACTATGTAACGTTTAAAAAATAACTTGGGACAGAGATCGGTCTAGGAATTAAACATCCCATCTTTCTGTCAACTTCAGCTTCTCCTGCAAAAGGTTTTTGGTTCTTCGTCAAATTTGGTGGTACTTCTTCTATTGTGAATAAATAATCTTCGCTCTCAGTAGTTTAATTCCTGCCCTATTGTACATCTGTCTTTTTACCGCTTTAATTTTATTCACTGTCCCCTCCAGTAATCCGTTACTGAAGGGGATATCAATAGCTGCCTGTACTGCCTCCCAGTCTTTTTCAATAC
>ERZ773162.1131-NODE-1131-length-23298-cov-4.496924_pt1 | contig 23298 bp, 18 predicted proteins | sample MGYA00511113_ERZ773162 | MGnify/ENA primary metagenome ERZ773162 (study PRJEB29015, sample SAMEA2737807) | human gut metagenome | biome: human gut; feature: human-associated habitat; material: faeces | place: China | collected 2012 ... | reverse complement strand
TTTTTTAATAAAAACCACATATTTTATTGAAAAAATTAAAATAAGATGATATAATAAATGTATATGTATTTAGGAGGAATTTAACGTGGTTAAGCATATAGTAATGTGGAGAATGGCAGAGAGTGAAGATAAAGAGCAGAGAGCAAAGGATATAAAGGAAAATCTCGAAGCTTTAAAGGGTAAAATAAATGTTTTGGTAAACATTGAAGTCGGACTTAATTTCAACGATACAGACGCTGCGTCAGATGTAGTACTTGTATCGGAGTTTGAAACAAAAGAGGATTTAAACACTTACCAAAATCACCCTGAACACAAAGCTGTCGGTGCAACGTATGTGCGTCCGTATGTAGCGGAAAGACGTGTTTGCGATTATGAATTTTAAGTTGTAATTACAATTTAAATGTGATATAATTAACTTTACTTTTGAAGTATAGGAGAAATGTAAATGGCAAAGCTTATAACTAAGGAGCAGATGGCGGAGCAAGAAAGCTATATAATGAAACTCAAAGAAGAAAATATGCGTTATGCTGCTCAAAACGGACACGCAAAATTAGCGCTTACCGAAACATATGGTTGTCAGCAGAATGAAAACGACACCGAACGTATAAGAGGTATGCTAAGACAGGCGGGGTTTGATTTTACGGACGACAGCAACAAAGCTGATGTTGTTATATATAATACTTGTGCGGTGCGTGAAAATGCGGAGCAAAAGGTTTTCGGCAGACTCGGTATTTTAAAGCACATCAAAGAAGAAAGAAAAGATATGGTTATCGGTGTATGCGGTTGTATGGTACAACAGGAGCATATTACCGAGAAAATCAAAAAAGTACACGAACACGTTGACCTTGTTTTCGGAACACACGCACTTTACAAAATGCCGGAGCTTTTATACAGAGCAATTCACGAAAAGAAAACAGTTGTCGATATTGACAGCTGTGACGGTGCAATCGCAGAGGATATTCCTATTATGCGTGACGATGATAAAAAAGCATGGGTATCTGTAATGTACGGCTGCAACAATTTCTGCTCATACTGTATTGTACCGTATGTACGCGGACGTGAAAGAAGCCGTACACCTGAGGCGGTTATAGCCGAAGTTAAGGAACTTGTGGCAAGAGGGTGCAGTGAAATTGCACTTTTGGGACAGAATGTAAATTCATACGGCAAAGATCTTGACACAGATGTTGACTTTGCAGACCTTATTCGTATGGTAAATGATATTGAGGGCGTTGAACGTATCAGATTTATGACATCACACCCAAAGGATTTGAGCGATAAACTTATTGACGCGATGGCGGAATGTGACAAGGTTTGTAAACAACTTCATCTTCCTGTTCAAGCAGGTTCAAACAAGATTTTGAAAGAAATGAACAGAAAGTACACAAAAGAAGATTATCTTGCAAAGATTGAAAAGGTTAAAAAGAGAATACCGAACATTTCTCTTTCAACCGATATTATAGTCGGTTTTCCAACGGAAACAAAGGAAGATTTTGAGGAAACACTTGACGTACTTCGTAAGGTTGAGTATGATAACATATTCTCATTTATATATTCAAGACGTGAGGGAACTCCTGCGGCAAAGCTTGATTTTGTACTTACAGACGAAGAAATACACGAGAATTTCAACAAGCTTTTGGAAGTACAGAATGAAATTTCAAAACGCAAAAATGAGGCGTATGTAGGACGGGTTGAAAAGGTGCTTGTCGACGGTGTAAGCAAGAATGATGAAACAACACTTTCGGGCCGTTGTGACAGTTCAAAGATAGTAAACTTTAAGGGCGATAAATCGCTTATAGGAAAATATATAGACGTAAGAATTACCGAGGCACACACATGGAGCCTTAACGGTGAGATTGCAGAATAAGAAAGGAATTTAATAATATGAACGAAATAATCGAAAAGACAAGAGAACTTGGAGAACTTATCCAAAATTCAGAAGAAATGAAAAATGCAAAGAATGCCGAGATTTTACAAGAAAATGATGACGAGGCACAGGCACTTTTAAAGGAATTCAACTTGCAGAGAATGAACCTTGCACGCGATATGCAAAACAACAAGATTTCGCGTGAAGAGGCTATACAGAAGAATAACGAAGCATTTGAAGAAATGCTTGAAAAATCGGAATCAATAAAGAAGTACATTGATGCAAAGAAAGAATTTGATGCAATGGTTAATCAAGTTAATCAAATGCTGAATTTCTACATCACAGGACAAGATCCAAACTGTACGCATGATTGCAGCACTTGCGGCGGCTGTCACTAATTTATACACAAATCTAAAGACAAGGAGATAAAGCGGAATGGCAAAAGAGCAGATGACGCCGATGATGACTCAATATCTGAAAACAAAGGAGGAATACGAGGACTGTATATTATTTTACAGATTGGGTGATTTCTATGAAATGTTTTTTGATGATGCCATAAAAGCTTCAAAGGAGCTTGAAATAACGCTTACAGGTAAAGACTGCGGACTTTCGGAACGCGCACCAATGTGTGGCGTTCCTTTTCACAGTGCGTCGGTTTATATTGCAAAGCTGATTGAAAAGGGGTATAAGGTTGCTATATGCGAACAGGTTGAGGACCCTAAAACCGCTAAAGGTATTGTAAAACGTGAGGTTATTCGTGTAGTGACGCCGGGTACGGTTGTTGATGAGGAGTTGCTTGACGAAAAGAATAATAATTATCTTGCGGTTATATACAGTCAGCGTGACAAATACGGATTTGCGGTTTCGGATATTTCAACGGGTGAAATTTATACAACTGAAATTAGCGGAGCGGACGAGGCACTAAACGAAATAGCGAGATATGAGCCGAAAGAAATACTCTTAAATTCGGACGCGGCGGGAAAATTATCTGCACAGGTTGAGTTAAGATTTCATATAACTCCCGACGAATGTACAGACGATTTCTTTGAAAATTCGAAATTTGAAAAGAATATCCTGCAGCAGTTTGGTAAAAATTCCTTGTCGGAAATAGCACTTGACACAAAACCTTATGCGGTTCGTGCGGTTGGTGCTATGATTGCGTATTTGGAACATACGCAAAAAACAAGTCTTACATATTTAAACACGATTAATACATACGAAGTTAATCAGTATATGGACATTGACGTGAATACAAGACGTAACCTTGAAATAACCGAAACAATGCGTGACAAGGTTAAAAGAGGTTCGCTTTTGTGGGTGCTCGACAATACAGAAACGTCAATGGGTGCAAGACTTTTAAAACAGTGGATTGAAAAGCCGCTTATCAATCCTATTGAGATAAACAAGAGATTGTATTCGGTAAAGGAGCTTACGGAAAATATAATGCTCCGCGACGACCTTTCGACAGTACTTTCTGGAACGTATGATATATCAAGAATAATCAGCCGTATTTCGCTTGGCACTGTTACACCGAAAGATTTAATTGCACTTAAAATGACGCTTTTACAGTTACCTGAACTTGAGTACACTTTAAGTAACGTCAAGTCACCGATGCTTGGTGATATGCGTAAAAATTTTGATTTGCTTGAAGATGTGTGCGATTTGCTTGAAAGAGCGATAAATGACGAACCGCCGGCACTTTTGCGCGACGGCAATGTTATAAAAGAGGGCTTTAATGAGGAAATCGACAATTTGCGTATTGCAATGCGTGACGGTAAAAAGTGGCTTGCGGCACTTGAAAATGAAGAACGTGAATCAACGGGCATAAGCAAGCTGAAAGTCGGCTATAACAAGGTTTTCGGTTACTATATAGAGATTACAAAATCGGCGATAAAAGACGTACCCGATTATTATATAAGAAAGCAAACGCTTGCAAACTGTGAAAGATACATTACTCCGAAACTAAAGGAAATCGAAAACACAATTCTCGGTGCATCGGAAAAAATCGTGACGCTTGAAAGCTATGTTTTTGAACAGGTCAGAACAAGCGTGAGTGAGGAAATCGAGCGTTTGAAAAATGCGGCACATATTATCGCAACGACTGACGTACTTTTGTCGCTGGCACAGACTGCATACAAAAACAACTTTACCATGCCTGAAATATCGGATAACGGCAAAATCGAAATTACGGACGGACGACACCCTGTTGTTGAGAAAATGTCAAAAAATTCGATGTTTGTACCGAATGACACTCTTTTGAATAACGATGACGACCGAATGATTATTATAACAGGTCCGAATATGGCAGGTAAGTCAACGTATATGCGACAGGTTGCACTTATAACTCTTATGGCGCAAATCGGAAGTTTTGTTCCTGCAAAGTCGGCTAAAATCGGTATTGTGGACAAGATTTTTACAAGAGTCGGTGCGTCTGACGATATTTCGTCGGGACAGAGTACGTTTATGCTTGAAATGACGGAAGTAAGCCACATTTTGAAGAATGCAACGTCAAAATCACTTATTATTCTTGATGAAATCGGACGCGGTACAAGCACGTTTGACGGATTGTCGATTGCTTGGGCGGTTGTTGAGTACATACAAAATAAGCACAAAATCGGCGCAAAGACGCTTTTTGCAACTCATTATCACGAGCTTACCGAACTTGAGGAAGAACTTGACGGTGTTAAAAATTACAGAATTGCCGTTAAAAAACGCGGTGACGATATTACGTTTTTGCGTAAAATCGTCAGAGGCGGTGCGGACGACAGTTACGGTATTGAAGTTGCGGCACTTGCAGGTGTTCCGAAAGAGGTAATCAACGGTGCAAAGAAGATTTTGAAAAAGATTGAGAATGATGAAATCGTTGTAGAACATACGGCGAAGAAACACGAGGACGCAACAAATCAAATCGGTTTCGGTGACGGTATAGCAAATGAAATTGCAGATGAACTTAAAAATATGGACGTCACAACGTACACACCGATTGAGGCGATGAACAAGCTTTACGAATTGGCAAACAGAGCGAAGGAAATATAAATGCTTGTGGCTGTTAAGGTCACAAGTATTAACGGTTGAAAGGATTTAAGATGGGAAAAATTCATGTACTGAGCAGTGAAGTTTCAAATAAAATAGCGGCGGGCGAAGTTGTTGAACGTCCGTCAAGCGTTATAAAGGAACTTGTTGAAAACAGCATTGATGCCGGTGCAACTCTGATAAGCGTGGAGATAAAAAAGGGCGGAAGCATATATATGCGCGTCAGTGATAACGGCAGCGGTATGTCGGAGGAGGATGCGAAAATATGCTTTTTACGCCATGCGACAAGTAAGGTACAGACAAGCAGCGACCTTGACGCAATTTATACGCTTGGTTTCAGAGGTGAGGCACTTTCAAGTATAGGTGCTGTTGCCGAAGTTGAACTTTTTACAAAGCGACATGAGGATGAAACAGGTGTATGTGTAACGTGCAAAGGCGGAGAAATACTTTCTTCGGACGAGGCAGGTATTCCGGACGGTACATCGATACTTGTTGAAAATCTGTTTTTCAACACACCTGCAAGACGTAAATTCTTGAAAAAAGACGCAACTGAGGCAGGATACATAACGGATATAATGACAAGATTTATATTCGCACATCCCGAAATATCCTTTAAGCTGATAATCGACAACAAAGAAAAATTGTTTTCACCGGGCGATAATTCGCTTGAAAATTCGGTTTATACAGTTTACGGCAGAGATTATGCCAAGGGTACAATTCCCGTAGAATACGAATCGGACGGCATTAAAATTACAGGTCTTATCGGCAAGGGAACTCTTGCACGGCCTAAGCGAAATTATCAGAGCTTTTTTGTAAACAGAAGATACATAACAAGCAGAACAATAATCGCCGCACTTGAAAATGCCTATAAAAATCAGATTATGATAGGCAAATTCCCTATGGCGATACTTAATATAGAAATCAATCCGTCACTTATTGACATTAACGTTCACCCGACAAAACTTGAAGTGAAGTTTTCGGATGAAAAGGCGGTTTATAATGCGGTGTATTACGGTGTGAAAAACGCACTTTACGAAATACCGAATGTACCGAAAATCGAGCGTACTTCGGAAGAATTTAAACGTGATACGCCAAAGGGACAGCTAAATCTAAGCGACCTTGCGGTTGCACTTCCGAAGACAATGACAAAACGTCCGGAAACGACCGCATATAATCCGCGAGAAAATCATTTTTTGAAAAATAGTGGGGACACTAAAAATAATTCGGTGAGTGACAATAAAACGGATAAAGTTGGGGACACTAAAACACAAAATAATTTTGTATCACTAAAACCCGATTTTATAAAACCAAGACAACCTGAAATTCCTTTTACAAGAACTGTATCGCTTGAAACTCCGAAAGCAGAAACAAACGGAATACTTCCAAAAAAGGACGCGGTTAAAGCGGAAGAAGTCAAAGTTGAAGAAATAAAGAATGAGGAAAGACCTGTTACTGAAACAGTAAGGGTTGAAACTGTTAAGGAAGAAAAGCCGACAGAGCAAAATGTTGAAACCGAAGTTCCGAAACGCGAAGAAACTGTTTTTGCAGACGAATATTTTGAAATAGTCGGTCAGGTTTTTGATTCGTACATCATAGCCGAAAAGGGCGACGAAATGATGATTATAGACCAGCACGCGGCACACGAACGTTTGAAATATGAAGAATTGAAGAAAGATATTGCGTCAAAACAAGTTGTGTCACAAATGCTTATCGAGCCTGTTATAGTAAATCTTACCGGCAGTGAAATGACTGCGTATCGTGACAATAAACAGCTTTTTGACGATATAGGCTTTGAGTCGGAAGAATTCGGCGATGACGCGGTTATTGTACGAAGTGTTCCGGGTGAAGTTGAACTCGGTGAGGTTGAACCGCTTGTGCTTGAACTTGTCGCACAAGGCGAGGAACTGAGGAAAGAACTTATAACGGAAAAGAACGAAAGACTTTTATATACGATTGCGTGTAAATCGGCGGTTAAAGCGAATATGCGTATGAGTAGGATAGAAATGGAAACGCTTGTGAGAAATGTGTTAAGGCTTAAAAATATTAATACTTGCCCTCACGGCAGACCTATTATAGTAACAATGAGCAAAAAGGAACTTGAAAAGGAGTTTAAGAGAATTGTCTAAGATACCTCTTATTGTTGTTGTCGGACCGACCGCGTCGGGAAAAACGGCACTTGCGATTGATATTGCAAATTATGTCGGTGGTGAAATCGTCAGTGCCGACAGTATGCAGATTTATAAATATATGGATATAGGCTCGGCAAAACCGACTGCGGAAGAAATGAGTCAAGCCGTTCATCATCTTATCGGTTTTCTTGAACCTGATGATGAGTTCAGTGTTGCGGACTATACCGAGCTTGCACATAAGACTATCGCGGATATTACCAGTCGCGGCAAAATTGCCGTAATGGCAGGCGGTACGGGACTTTATATAAATTCTGTTGTAAATGACGTTACATTCGGTGAGATTGACACTGATTACGAACTTCGTGAAAAACTGCAAAAGACAGCAGAGGAAAAAGGCAGTGAATATTTGCTTGATATGCTTGCGGAATTTGATAAGGAGTCGGCTGAAAGACTGCACCCTAATAACGTCAGACGTATTATTCGTGCGATAGAGTTTTATAAAACGACAGGCAAACCGATTTCTAAACACCAAGAGGAAACAAAGCGAGTTGAAAGCCGATATAATCCGCTTATGATTTGTATTGATTGGGATAGGGACGTACTGTATGACAGAATAAACAGACGTGTCGATATTATGATAAAAAGCGGACTTTTGGAGGAAGTTAAATGTCTTATGGATATGGGCTATACGCAGGAATTAAATTCAATGAAGGGTATAGGCTATAAAGAAATTATGGACTATTATGACGGTAAAATGAGCCTTGAAGATGCCGTAGAACTCATAAAGCAAAGCTCACGCCGTTATGCCAAACGTCAGCTTACGTGGTTCAGACGTGACGATAGGATACATTATGTAAGCAGTAAAAATCCTTTTGAAGAATCGAAAAAATTAATTGATGAATTTTTGAATAGGTAGTTTTGAAACGGTTAAAAAATAAAGGCAAGCTATAGATGTGGCTTGCCTTTTGTTTTATCTTCGTTTATTATCTTCTGTATCTTGAATTTGAACCTTTTGTTTCGCGGTCAATTCTTTCTGTTCTTGATGCATTTCTGTTTGGTGTGCGTGTACCTGTTTCATTTTCTGATGATGAACGCTGTCTGTTTTTCTTTAACTGCTGAATACGTCTTTGTCTTTCGCGTTTCTTCTTCTGATATCTGGCGTACATAATAAGAAGTATAAGAAGTATTGCCGGAATGAAGAAGAATGGACTTGTTATAACCTTTAACACAAGGTGGAATGCGTGAAGAATATTATTTCTTTCAACATCATTTGTTGCGATAAGGTTAGCCGAACCGACTTCAATACCTTTATATGAATATGTCACTGTACCAAGTACGTCACCTTTTGTAATAGGTGCCTCTAATTTTTCGGGCATATCGATATTCGTTGTTATTTGCTCTGCGTTGCCTTCACCGCTCGGAATAAGTGCTGACACGTCGTTTTCAACAGTTACAGCAACACGCATATCTTGTTTTGCCTCATAAACCTTTGAATCGGAAACTATATCTCCGACTGCCGCAAGCGGTTGATGTGTGTAATTATCAAAACCAAAATTGAACAAAGTCTTTGAATCGATATATGAATAAGCCTGTTCCTTTGTATCTACGTTTTTACAGTTCATAACGATTGCAAGAAATTCAGTATCGTTATATGAAGCGGCTGATACAAGACAGTATCCGGCTTGTGAGGTGTGACCTGTTTTAATACCTATTGCCGGTGGGTAATAGTAGTAAGTCGAACGTGATGTTCCGAGGAATAGGTTTGTATTTACAAGAATACGCTCTGATGCATACTTATTTGTTGCCGGAATTTTGTATATAGGCATTTTTACAATTTCACGGAATTGATCGTTTTTCATTGCGTACTTTGCAAGTATTGCAAGGTCGCGAGCCGTTGTATAGTGGTTATCGTCATGTGAACCGCAAGGATTTACGAAGTGAGTGCCTGTCATTCCTAATTCCTGTGCCTTTTGATTCATCAAATCGACAAATGCGTCCAGCGAGCCTGCAATGTGAATTGCAATAACATTTGCCGCATCATTGGCACTGTATACAAGCATACCTTTTACAAGTTGGTCTAAAGTAAGTTCCTCGCCGGTAAGTATACCCATATGAGAATCTTCAAGAGTTATTGATTTCAGCGCGTCATATGTGGCGGTTACCGTATCGTCCATATTACCCATTTCAAGTGCAAGTATAGCTGTCATAATCTTTGTTGTACTTGCAGGGTAAACTTTTTCGTCAAGGTTTTTACTGTATAAAACTCGTCCCGACGCCATATCCATAAGAAGTGCGGACTGTGCATACTGCACGTTCGGAGGCGTAAGTGACGGATCTTCCATAGTTATGCCGTTCGGAAGTGAATTTGCGTTTTGCGATGTTGTATCTGTATCGCTTTGCGAAGTTGTATCAGATGTGCTTGATGTATCCGATGAAGTATCTGACGGTGTTTCGGTTGCGGATGTTGTTTCCGTATCGCTTGATGTATCTGTGCTTTCGGTTGCCTTTGGTGTTGATTTTACATCATTGCCGTCGGAAGTTACTGTTCTGGTTGTTCCGTCAGGTGAAGTTACGGTTGAAGTTGTGTTATCAGTAGTCGGCTCCGGAGTCGGTGCCGCAAAAGAAAATGATAGCGGCATAACCGTTATAAATGCCGCAAGCAGTAAAGAAATTAACCTTTTCTTTTTCATTATAGTATCATTGCCTCCATAAATCTATATTCTAATTTTAATACATTATATCTCAATTTACTATTATATCGAAATTCTAATTATATTGCAATAAAATTTTCTTTAAATTCGTAAAAAAAGATGAAAAAATGAAAAATTTATGTTATACTATTAATATAACACATTTTCAGAGGTAGCAAAATGTTAGTTTTGAACAAAAAATCAAAAATATTCTTATACATAATCATTTTTGTATTGTTGGTTTTGGGCGGATTTGCCGTTGAACACTTTGAAAAAGACGCTTTTGTTATGGAAACCGTGGCAACGGAGGATTATATTCCGTATGAATCGGACACGAAAGAAGTCACCGACGGTAAAATCAATATCAATTCCGCAGATACAGAATAGCTTGTAAAGCTGAAAGGTATCGGAGAGAAAATGTCTGAAAGAATTATCAAATACAGACAGGAAAACGGCCCTTTTATGTCAATAGAGGAGATAATGAAGGTGTCGGGAATAAGTGAGAAGAAATTTGAGGATATTAAGGAATATATTTCGGTAGAATAAATCTGTTTTTTAATTAATATAAATATTACAGTGAGTTGAAAGGATGGGACAGATGAAAATATTAGTGGTAGATGACGAAAAACTTTTGGTGAAAGGTATAAAGTTTAACCTTGAGCAAGACGGTTATGCGGTAGTGACTGCATTTGACGGTGAGGAGGCTATTCGTCTTGCACATGATGAAAGCATAGACTTAATTTTGCTTGATTTGATGTTGCCGAAAGTGGACGGATTTACCGTATGCCGTACGATAAGAAGTTTTTCAAATGTACCTATAATTATGGTTACGGCGAAAAGTGAAGATATAGATAAGATACTCGGACTTGAATACGGTGCGGACGATTATATAACCAAGCCTTTTAACATTCGTGAGGTTACGGCAAGAATCAAGGCGATTTTGCGCAGAGTAAATCCTGCACCGAAAGGCGAAAGGGACAAGCTTATCATATCGGGCGATATAACTTTGGACTATAATTTCAGACGCGTTGTGATAAATGATAAGGTTATTGAACTTACAAGCAAGGAATTTGACCTTTTGGAACTGTTTATGAGAAATCCGGGTAAGGTTTATACAAGAGAAAATCTTTTGGATATAGCGTGGGGCTTTGATTATCCGGGTGATGTACGAACGGTTGACGTTCATATAAGAAGGCTTAGAGAAAAAATTGAGAAAAATCCTGCCGAGCCTTCATATATAAAGACAAAGTGGGGAGTTGGTTACTATTATAAGAAGGATTAAGGAAAAGATTAAAAACATCACCAATTCAATGCGTTTTACGATGATTGCAACTTATCTTGCAATTATTGTTACAACGCTTGTTTTGATGAGTATTTATATAATCAGTCTGCTTAGCGAAAATCTGTACAGTACGGAAACGATAAATATGTTTGCAAAGGCGAATATTATATCTGAAACCATTGCGGACGTATGGGGAAGTGATACATCTGCGACTTCGGCTCAAAAGTTTTCGGATGTTGTTGAGCGAAGCCTTGCAGGTACGAATATAAGAGGTGTTGTGACAAATAAATCGTATTCGGTTTTGTATGACACGAACGAAGAATCACAGCTTATCGGCAAGGTTTTTATGCGTGACGTTTTAAAACGTGCGCTTGACGGCGAACAAGCCGATATTATAACGACAGGCGAAAACAATATGCGTCTTATAAGCGTTGCGGTGCCTGTAACATTCAGCGGTGAAATAATCGGAAGTGTGTATTTGGCAGAATCGATAAACACGATTGATGATACAGTCCGAACGACAAGGAACAGTCTTATAGTTTTCAGTACGCTTATTGTAATTCTTATCGGTATGCTTAGTTTGGGTATGAGCTATATTATAACGTCACCGATTGAAGAATTTATTGCCGTTGCAAAGGAAATTTCAAAGGGTAATTTCTCAAAGCATGTTGAAGTTAAAGGTCATAATGAGATTGCACAAATGGCACAAATGCTTAATTATATGTGTGACGAACTTGAACTTTTGGAAGAAAAAAGACGTAAGTTTGTTTCGGACGCGTCACACGAACTTAAAACCCCTATGGCTGGTATAAAACTTATATGCGACAGTCTTGTTGCGGCAGAAAATCCCGATCCGGCTATGGTAAAGGAATTCCTCGGCGATATGTCGGACGAGGTTGACAGACTTACAAGAATTGTCGAAAGACTGCTTGTGCTTACAAAACTTGACGCAGGCGGTAATTCGCTGAAACTTGAAGAAGTCGATATTAAGTCGCTTATAAGTCAGGTTGTAAAAAAACTCACACCGATTGCAAATGCAAAGGATATTGTTATATATGTTGACAATCATCAGACAGAATTTAGCCCGATTTTGCTTGACTATGACAAAATGTATGAGGCGATATACAATATCGCGGATAATGCGATTAAATATTCGCCGGAGGGCGGTTTTGTCCATATCGACCTTACGGCTGATAATGACTATCTGACAATAAAAATTGAGGACAACGGTCCGGGAATACCGGAGGGCGAGCGTGACAGAATATTTGAACGTTTTTACAGACTTGACGATTCGAGAGCGAGAGATACCGGCGGAACGGGTCTTGGACTTGCTATCACAAAAGAGGCTGTACTTATGCATAACGGTACTATAGACGTTGCAAATGTGTCGGATATAGGCAGTGTATTCACAATACGTTTACCTTACAAGATTACTATTGGAGGACAGAATGAAAAGTAAAAAGGGAGTAATAGCTATCGTTGCGGTTGCGGTGCTGACAGTGGCGGCGGTTGTCGGAATACTTATAAAAAAAGATTACGGCAGTTATCGCTACAACAGTGAACTGTATTTCTTTAATGAAACGGCGACTTCGATAGTTATGGAAAATCGTGAAATTAAATATAAGGACGATAAGGAACTTGCGGAGTCTGTAATTGAGGCACTTATGAAAGGTCCCGACAACAGCCGTTATATGAAAATTATTGAAAAAAATACGAAGTTGCTGTCGCTTAACGACGTTGATTCCGGTAATATTGTTGTAAACTTTTCAGGTGAATTTTTGACAGGCGACAATACAAAAGATGTGCTTGCGGTTTATGCAGTTGTGAAATCGTTGTGTGCAATCAGCAGTGTTGACAGTGTTAAAGTAATTGTTGAGGGCAAGGATATTGCAACGGCGGACGGCTCGATTATAGGGTATTTGAGAAATCAAGACATTAATCTGTCAACCGATACATATAACAGTGAAACACGTGAAATTGCATTGTATTTTCCAAATAAAGACGGCAACAAGCTTGTTATGGAAACAAGAACAATTAAAGTCACCGACCAACAACCTTTGGCACAATATATTATAAATGAACTTATCAAAGGTCCTGAAAACAAGGAACTGTCAGTACCGCTCAGCAAGGATACCGTACTTTTGAGTGTGGAAACTTCGGATAATATTTGCTTTGTAAATTTCAAAGCTAATTTTACCGATAAAAATTCAGGTACTGCGGAAAAAGAAAAAATGACGATATATTCAATCGTTGATTCGCTTACAGAGCTTGACAATATTCAGCGTGTTCAATTCCTTATGGACGGTAAAAAAGTTGATAATTTCGGTAATATCAATATCGGAAGTATGTTCGGACGTGACGGAAGTATAATTGCCGAATAAATTTAGAATATGCAGTTGACAGTTTGGTAATAATATGATATTATACAATCAATAAAGGGGAGTAGCTTGCGCATTTTATATGCGTAATATGATGTCGTCAATACACGTTCGGAAGAACCGTATCATATTCTATGAAGCAAGACTTTTATTGCAGATAATTTTTTGTGCTGCAATAAAAAGTCTTGCTTTTTTGTTTGCGGCATAAGTGAGAAGATGGAGGAATTGATTATGAACCCATATCAAATGAAAAAAGAAGATGTGCTTACAATGCTCGGGACTGATGAAAATGGTCTTACGCAAAATCAAGCAAAGGAAAATCAGAAAAAGTACGGCAAAAACGAACTTGCGGAGGGTAAAAAGAAAAATCCGTTTATATTGTTTTTGGAGCAGTACAAGGATTTTCTTGTTATAATTCTTATTATTGCGGCGATTATATCCGGTGTGCTCGGCGATATAGAAAGTGCGATCGTAATATTTGTAGTTATAACGATAAATGCGATTTTGGGTACTGTACAGCATATCAAAGCGGAACAGTCGCTTGACAGTCTTAAAGAAATGTCTGCGCCGACTGCAAAGGTTATCCGTGACGGTGAAATAAAAGTCGTTGAGGGAAAAGATGTGACAGTAGGCGATATTGTGGTCATTGAGGCAGGTGATTACGTCTGTTCGGACGGACGTATAATTGAAAATGCCTCCTTGAAGGTTGATGAAAGTGCAATGACCGGCGAGAGTGAGCCTGTCGAAAAACAGGAAACTGTACTTGACGGCGAAAAACCGCTGGGTGACAGAGTGAATATGCTGTATTCGGGAAGTTTTGCGACTTACGGCAGAGCGAAAATGGTTGTAACGTCAGTCGGTATGGAAACCGAAATCGGCAAAATTGCGTCACTGTTAAAAAGTACGCAGGAAAAGAAAACACCGTTGCAGGAAAGCCTTGATAATTTCGGTAAAAAGCTGTCGCTTATCATAATCGGAATATGCGTTATTGTTTTGGGTTTGGAACTGTTCCGCAGTGACGGTATAAATTTGACAGTGTTTACGGACGCATTTGTGTTTGCGGTTGCACTTGCCGTTGCGGCAATTCCGGAGGCTTTAAGCTCGATTGTTACGATAGTTTTGTCAGTCGGAACACAGAAACTTGCAAAAGAAAATGCGATTATACGAAAATTGCAGGCTGTTGAGGGACTGGGCAGTGTTTCTATAATTTGTTCAGACAAAACGGGTACGCTTACGCAAAATAAAATGACTGTTCAAAAAATTTATTTTGACGGTCAAATTATTGATAAAGACGATGAAATCAATGCACGTCAAGGTCAGCTTATAATAGACGGTGCATTGTGTAATGACTCCGTTCAAAAAGAAGGTCAGGAAATCGGTGATCCGACAGAAATTGCACTTGTGAATTTTTCGGAAAAGCATGATTTGCCTGTTGAAAAAATGCGTGAAAAATATCAGCGTTTGGGTGAAATCCCTTTTGATTCAGACAGAAAATTGATGAGTACCGTTCATAAAATCGGCGACAATTATAAAATGCTGACAAAAGGTGCGGTTGACGTTTTGTCGGGCAGAATTAATGAAGTCAAAACTATGGACGGAAAAAGACCGTTTACTGCCGAAGATTTGGCAGAGTTAAAGAAAGTTAATACGGAATTTTCTCAAATGGGACTTCGTGTACTTGCTGTGTGCGAACGTGACGTTGATACAGTCGACATAAGCGTTGAAGATGAAAAGGACTATATCTTGCTCGGACTTGTTGCAATGCAAGACCCGCCGAGAGAAGAAAGTGCAGAGGCGGTAAGAAAATGTAAAACCGCCGGAATACGTCCGATAATGATAACCGGCGACCACCTTGTGACCGCGTCGGCGATTGCAAGAAAAATCGGTATATTGGATGATAACGGCCGTGCGGTAGAGGGCAGAGAGATTGAAAATCTGTCAGATGAAGAACTTGATGAATTTGTTTCGGACGTGTCGGTTTATGCGCGAGTTTCGCCTGAACATAAAATAAGAATAGTCAGCGCATGGCAGAGAAAAGGCTACATCGTTTCAATGACCGGTGACGGAGTGAATGACGCACCGGCACTTAAACAGGCGGATATAGGTGTTGCAATGGGTATAACGGGCAGTGAAGTGGCAAAAGACGCCGCGTCAATGGTGCTTACGGACGATAATTTTGCAACGATAGTCAAGGCAATCGAAAACGGACGTAATCTGTACAGAAATATTCAACGTGCAATTCAATTCTTGCTTTCGGGCAATACGGCAGGTATACTTGCGGTATTATATGCGTCATTTATGGCATTGCCTGTTCCGTTTAAAGCGGTGCATCTGTTATTTATAAACTTGCTTACGGACAGTTTGCCTGCGATTGCACTCGGTGTTGAACCGCACAGCAGTGATGTTATGAATGAAAAGCCGCGACCGAAAAATCAATCTATACTTACAAAAAAGGTACTTACAAATATATGTGTTGAGGGCATTGTGATAGGTGTTATGACTATGATTGCGTTCTATTTCGGATTTTTGAGGAATGCCGAAGTTGCAAGTACAATGGCTTTTTCAACGTTGTGTCTGTCAAGACTTGTACATGGCTTTAATTGTAAATCGGATAAACCTGTTTGGTTTACAAAAAAGATGTGGAACAATAAAAGTATGATAGGTGCGTTTTTTGTTGGATTTGTGCTTTTAAATGCCGTATTACTTGTACCTGCACTGCAAGGTATATTTGCGGTTGCACCGCTTACGATTGCGGAATTATTGACAGTTTACGGATTGTCGCTCGGTACATTTGTGGTTGTGCAAATTTTGAAAATGATCAGAAAGTAAATTAAAAGAGGTGACGGTCTGAAAAGACTGTCACCTCTTGTTTAATTTTTGTTGTCATTTGAAGAAAGCCAAGCACCGATTACCATAAAAATTAATGCTATAAAATAAGTAACCGTAGGAATTTGCTTGAATATAATCAATGACAGAATAGCTGCTATAAACGGAGAAATTGCGTAATAAGCACTTGTCCGTGCCGCACCGAGAAGCCTTTGAGCGTAGACATAGAAATATATACTCAATCCGTATGCGATAAATCCGACCAAAAGCACGGGGATAATGCTCCAAAGCACAGTTAAACGTTCACCTATGCACAAGCCTATAATTATCGAGCCTAAGCCTGAAAAAATACCTTTAAGTAAAACGATTTGAAGCGGGTCTTTTGAAGATAGTTTTCTTGTACAGTTGTTTTCAAATCCCCAACAGACGGCGGCAAGAAGTACAAACAGCGAGCCGTACGTAAATTGCAGACTTGATATATCTTCAAATGACAAAATTCCGCATGAAACCGTTATAAACAATATACCGAACCACAATCGCTGACTGATTTTTTCTTTGAATATCATAAGTGCGATAATTGCCGTTGCGACAATTTCAAAATTGTTGAGCAGTGACGCATTGGCGGCGGTTGTCGCGTTCAATCCGAACATCAAGCAAATCGGTGCGGCTATGTCCAAAAGTATCATTGCCACAGTGTACGGCAATTCCGATTTTGTCAGTTTTAATTCGTTTGTTTCTGTTTTTCTGATTTTGCGGACGAGTGCAATTATAATCATTCCTATTCCTGCACCGACATAAAGAAAACCCGCCATTAAAGTCGGCGGAATGCAGTCGAGCAATATTTTTGAAAACGGAGCGTTGACGGCGTATAATGCCGCCGCAAGTATTGCAAATGCTATGCCTTTTTTCATATTTAAACCTCCAAAAACCATAGTAAGGATATTGTATCACAAATTTTTGTGAAAATAAAGGTATTAAACCATTATTTTGGTCATAAAAAATTAACAATTTGTTTATAGACAATTACGGTTACATTTGATATAATGTAAACTGTAAATTAATCTGTTAAAAAGGAGTTGAGGTGTTTGAAGGTCAGGAAGAAGGCAGTATTATGTGCTATATTAGCCGGAATAATGTTGTCAACAGCTACACCCAGCTTAAAATTAACCGTTTTTGCCGATTCGACAATAACAGAAACAGAGGCTTTGGATAAGGCAGTTGCTTTATATGAACATCTTATGAATAAAGAAGTCGAAATCCCACAGGGACTTGACGAAACGGGACTTGATACAAATTTAATAAAACCTATTGTGTTGGGATATATTAATTTTGAAGATACCGAAGAGGCAAAACAAGAGAAAAGTATAACAAAACAGGATTTTATGACAATCCTATACAAAACAATAATTACATACAACGACAGTTACACGATTTATGAAGATGAGGCAAACTTAATTCTGAATGAATGTTACGACAACGCATATATTGATGATGAAAACAGAATTGCATATGCGTTTATGATGAAACAAGGCATAATTACAGCAAAATTCGGTACAGAGCCGAACAAAGAGCTTACAAAAGAAGAATGTGAAACTCTTATCGACACTGTATATGATTATTTTGCACAGAATGTAATGGTGACAGTCGGCGGAAAAGAAATAAGAGTCGGTGCGAATATCAGCACAATTCTTGATACGTTCGGTGAACCTAACAGAATTGACCAGACAGAATACGGATTTGAATGGTATGTTTATGATTCAAACTATTCGGAATTTTGTATGGTAGGTGTTGAGGCAGACAGAGTTTGTGCCTTGTACACAAACAGTTCAAGCTTTGATTTTAACGGGATGAAGTCGGGTGATGACTATTCAAAAACAGCGGATTATCTTGATAATCGTTGTTACAGATTTTATGCCGACTCGGAAGGACATCTTGATTCGATATTGTACAATCCGCGTTATCGCGGTGTTGATGACAGCACATCTGTAAAACGTTCAAAGTCAATGCTTCTTCTTGATATGATAAACTCATACAGAAGTAAACATAACAAGACTATATACGTTGAAGATTCCGATATGAATGCGGCGGCATGGCTTTCGTCACTTGATTTTATGAATGAAAAGGAATATGAAAGTGATGTGATTACACAGTCGGGTTATGATGTGTTCTCTGTATATCGTCAGTTGCTTGAAAGCGATAACGATATTCTTGTACAGGACACACAATACACATCTCCTATCGGTTTGAATACAACAACAGACTTATCGGGTGGTATTCAGGCAAAAATAGTTGCGGATACAACATCAATAGCCGTACCGGAAGAAAAGACAACTGTTGAAATACCGCAAAAGGATTACAGAATAACACCTGTTGAGGAGGTTACAACGCCTATACTCAATTCGCCGGTAACGGAAGATAATTATGAAGAAGGCGATGACGTTGTAATTGAGCTTGCTATGCAGGCGGCAACGGAATATCATATAGAAATGTTTGACGTTGAAAACGATGAATATGCGGTAAATGAGTATATCACTACCGATTCAACGGAAATTACATTGCCGTCTGAATTATTCAAAACGGGCAGAGATTACAGACTTATCGTAAGCTCAATCACAGATGACGGCGAAGCTTTAAGTGCCGATGAAGTGCTTATAAGCTACGGTACTGCATACGATACAGGCGTTAATATCGTTACTCCTTACAATAACGGTGTTACAGATGACGACTATGTGTCAATCGCATGGGAATCCGACAAGTATCACGATTTTTACGTCGATTTGTATGACTCGGACGGAAATCTTGTTGTGAGCAAGATTGTCGAAGACGAATATGAGGCACTTATTCAGGGCGTTGATCCGGGTAAGTATTTCTTATATATAACTGCGTTAAGACGTGGAAGTAAAGTTGAAAAGGCACAGGATTGCGTGACGTTTGAAGTAACTCAGGCAGAGCCTGTTATAAATGAAATTATTCTTGATAAGGATGATACATATTACTTTGTTTATGAGGACGAGGCTTTGGGACTTTTGTACTTCTACGATGAAGAATTGGTTGACGTTGATGAAGAGGACGAAAACGGCAACGTGCAGACAGTCACAAAGAAGAAAATCATTCAGAAACAAGTTAAGGCGACAAAGGGTTACAGACAACTTGCCAAGTACAGAAATAAAATGGAATACACAACAGGCGACCCTGTTATAAGAACGCATATGCTTACAGGCGATAATGAAAAGGGTAACGCGATAGTGAGCGAGGCTGAGAAGTATTTGGGTGTGCCGTATGTATGGGGCGGAACAACCCCGAACGGCTTTGACTGCAGCGGACTTGTTCAGTATGTATGTAATTCGCTTGGCATAAACGTAAATCGTGTTGCGGAAGACCAGTTTAAGAACGGTACTGCGGTGAATAAAGATGAACTTCAACCGGGTGATCTTGTATTCTTTGAACAAAACGGATACATTCACCACGTCGGTATTTATGCCGGTGACGGAATGATGATTCACGCACCGAGAACCGGTGATGTGGTAAAATATCAGTCTATGGAAACTGATTATTACCGCAGTCAGTACGCAGGAGCAAGAAGAGTTTACTAATGATACAGGGGGGATTGAAATGGCATCATCTGTAAAAGCTTGTACAAATTCGCGTTACAGAAAAACCAATATAGTGATTATTACAATATTGAGTTTGCTTTCGTGTTTTGCACTTGTAATGGTGATATATAATCTTATAAAGGGCAGTTATTTGTTTTCGATTGCGTGGTTTATCGCTACGATATTGGCGTCAACATATGTTCTTATAAGAATTAATACCGTCTTTGCAACATATATTTCAACAGACAGAATGAATTTGTTTATGAAAAATTGGAATAATGACTTTTTACCGTATGATTACGATAATAAAGTTAAAATTTTGAGTGAATTTATACCGGCGAAAACGAAAATTGTTGAGATACCTCTTAATGAAATAAGTAAGGTGCTTATCGGTACAAAGAATTTTATAAAGAGAAATGTTGCGCCTGATTCTGATTTTGTGAAGAATATACGCGTGCTTGAAAAGTCGAAAGACTTTTATAAGAAGAAAACCGTTTCGAGTATGGATATATTATATGTAGAAACTTTTGAAAAAGAGTGCTATTATATGCCGATTGTTAAGTTTGATACGAGAAATGTGACTAAAATTGTGCAAATGATTCAAAGGATTAATCCTGAATTGCTTATAAGAGTAAGCAGCAGGGAATACAGAACGCTTAGAATGGCGTCAAAATAATTAAAAGCGAGCCGTAAGGTTCGCTTTTTTTGATGCTTGGTTGTTAAAAATGCACAAAATATAAATGTTGATTTAATTCATAATCACGAAAAATCACATAAAACCAAAAAAGAATTGAAATTTTTGTCCTTATAGTTTATAATGTAAATATATGAATGTAACTTGTATGCGTGTCCGGATTTTATAGACACTCAAACAAAAAACAAAAAATCTATTTTAGAAAAGGGGTAAAACAAAATGAAGAAATTCTCAAAACTATTTCTATCATGCGCAGCAGTAGCAGCAGTTACAGCTGCAGTCGCAACATCAGCTATGGCAGCTGGAGAAATTTCAGCTGAGTACAGCGCAGAAACAGCAAGTCTAAAGATCACAACAAAATATACAGCTGATCAAAAGACATTGCTTATCGTTCCTTCAAGTGTAAGTCTTGATAAGGTTACAGCTGACGATGTTGTACAAATCGACCAAAATGCAGAAATTGTAGACGTTGCACTTCCGGCAGATCTTAAAGACGGTAAATACACAGTTTACATGGGTGGCGACGGTCAGGTTTATTCAACAAACTTCAAAGTAGGTAACGCTTCATCAGTTCTTGTCGGTGACGTTAACCAAGACACAAAGATTAACCTTTCAGATGCTACAGGCGTTGTACAACACGCAATGAAGGTTAAAGCTATAACAGATGCAGATGCTCTTATCGCAGCTGATGCTAATGATGATAGCAAGATTAATCTTTCAGATGCTACTTGTATCGTAAAATATTCTGTTAAGATGACAGATGGTATCGGTAATGTAGGTCAATTAAAGTAATTAGTTTATCTTGTGTAAAAAATCAAATAAGATAAAAGGAGTAAATTAGAATGAAGAACAAAAAAATCATTTCTTTGATTTGTGCTTTGGCAATGATATTCACAATGTTCTCAGCTATTACAGTTAATGCTGCAGATGCAAAGGGAATTGATCTTAGTGCAGATATTTCAAAAGACAACAAAACAATAACAGTTAATGCAACAGCTGTAGGAACAGAAGGTGCTCTAAGCAACTTCACAATCGCAATGACAGTTCCAGAAGGTGTTACAACTGATAATGTAAAAGCAGAATCAGCATCAACACAATCACTAACAACAAATGTTGCAGACGGTATTTTGTATGTAGGATTCCTTGATATGTCAGGTAAGGGTGTAACATTTGCTGACAATAAGCTTGTTACAATTACAATTTCACTTCCAACAGCTCTTACAGATGATGTGACAATGACATTGACAGACGAAGCAGGTATCCAGGATAACAATGGTGCTGTATATGTATCAGATGGTATGACAGCTGCATCAACAGTAGTTACACCAGCAACAGAACCTGTTCCTACAGTTAACCCTGTTAAGACAGTTGCATTGAAGAGCGTTGTATCAACTGGTTATGGTGATGCAATTAAGGCAGCTAAAGATGCAGGTAAGGACGTTTACCTAACAGTAGATGTTAAGAAGGGTGACCAAGATGCTGTATACGGTGAAGATTATGAAGCTGTATACAATGGTAAAACTCTAACAGAAGCTGAATACAAGAACCTAATTTCAGGTTACACAGATGCTGATATGGCAGACGTTATCAACGGTCTAACATACAATATCTATAATAGCTCTGTAAATAATGTTTCAACAACAGTTAATGCTATTGATGCTGAAGGTAATGCAGAACAAATTGTTGATCCTAAGGATAACACTCTAACACCTGCTAAGCCGACAGCTAAGCCATCTGAGCCATCAATCTCAGTTAAGGCTTCATCAACAACTGTTGAATTTGATAAGAAGTTCACTGTAACAGCTACAGTTAAGAACGCAAAAGACGGTGCTAAGGTTGCATTCACAACAAATGATGATGAAAAGTATGCAGTAATCTTCGGTACACCTACAGAAATCAATTCTAAGGGTGAAACAAAGGCTACTTACGTTGCAAATGATAAGGCTGGTACAGTTACAATTACAGCAACATACACAGATACTGAAGGTAACGAAAAGTCAGCATCTGTAAAGGTTACAGTTAAGAAGGCTTCTACAACAACTGGTGGTAATGACGGTACAACTTCAGGTGGTGGCCCTAGCATAATCGCTCCTGGTCACACAGGTGCTGTAACAACACCTAACACAAATACTAACTACAAGCCTGACTTCCAGGATCTTGACTCAGTTGAATGGGCAAGAACAGCTATCAACGGACTTGCTATGAGAGGTATGATTAGTGGTAGAGATCAATATACATTCGATCCTAATGCAAACATCACAAGAGCAGAATACTGCCAGATTCTAATGGGTGCTATCAACGCTCTTAACGCCAAAGGTGAATCAACATTCGCAGACGTTCCTTCAACCGCTTGGTACTACAATGCAGTATCAGTTGCAAGTCAACTTGGTATCGTTTCAGGCTACGGTGACGGTAACTTCGGTCCTAATGACCTAATCACAAGACAAGATATGGCTCTTATGACATATAAGACAGCTAAAATCATGAACAAGTCACTTGAACCTGTAAATGCTGAAATCACATTTGAGGATTCACATGAAATCTCAGATTACGCATTTGAAGCAGTTATGACTCTTCAAAAGGCCGGTATTATCAACGGTATGACTGATACAACATTTGAACCACATTCAAATGCTACAAGAGCTCAGTCAGCTAAGGTAATCTTCGATACATTCGTTGATGCTCAATAATTGATATTAAAGTATCTTAAAAGAACAGTCCATACGGACTGTTCTTTTTTGTATTTCAAATCAAATCTATTTTACAAATATAAATATTTGTTTATAATTTTATAATCTAATTGCAATTT
>ERZ773162.1118-NODE-1118-length-23599-cov-3.496942_pt1 | contig 23599 bp, 19 predicted proteins | sample MGYA00511113_ERZ773162 | MGnify/ENA primary metagenome ERZ773162 (study PRJEB29015, sample SAMEA2737807) | human gut metagenome | biome: human gut; feature: human-associated habitat; material: faeces | place: China | collected 2012 ... | reverse complement strand
CTCCTCTTGCTGCCGCATCCCGGATAACCTGCGCGGTCTTTTCCCGGTCTACGTTATTTCCCCGCACTTCCGGAACAATGGTAAAGGGCTGGCCTTCCTGATAACCGGAGACATAGGCATCTGCCGTTGTGACAATACTGCTTCCGCCAATCGCATTCAGACTTCCGATCTTTGCATCCAGCGCCGCGCTGTCAAAACTGCCGGTCATGTCCGCGCGGTGCTTATTGTCCGCATCCGGTCCGGAAATCCGTCCGGATGCATTCTGCTGATCCAGGATCTGCTGCAGGCAGCCCTCCGGCAGACCCACGGAATACCCGATCTCCGGTCCGGAGATCACTTCTGTTTTTCCGCCCTTTTCCTTTATGGTAAGCTTATAATCGCTGGCGTAAAAATCTGCAATATGCTGAGTGGCCTGCTCTACCGTCATATTGCTGATGCCAAGCCCGTTTACCGACGTTCCGGCCACAAAGGTTGTTTCATCTGCATAGGCTGTGCAGGAAAGGGCAAGCGCAAAGCCTGCGGCAAGCACCATACGTTTCACATTCCGACTCCAGCTTTTTTTCATAATTTCATCCTCCTGACACGCGTTCTGCGTATCTTCCATTGCGCCAGCCTCATTCAGGCCGGCAAAATCCATTTTCACAGCAATCGTAACTCCCATTATAGAGACAGTCAGAAAAACCGTCAAGCGTATGCGCCTGACGGTTTTCTTACGTTTTTAGTAAAAAAGCAAACCTTATGCTTCTTCGCTGTTTTTCTTTTCTGCTGCCTGCCGCTGAAGAGCTGCGGATGCTGCGGCTGCAATAGCCTGGTCTGCGGCTGCCTGCTCTTGCTGCCGGATCCTGCGGAGCCGGAGCCGGACGGTTTACCGCAAGCGGAAGGTTCACACCCATAATGTTGAGCACCACGCCCTTTGCCTCTCTGTCCAGTACCTTCGGCAGCTGTGCCGCATCTACAATGACCGGCTTAAATGCCTTATTACGGTTGAACCGGCTGAATTCCACTGCATCAGTGAATACCAGCTGATATTTGTCTCCGGTATTCAACTTAACCAGCGGAGTTCCCTTGCCATCCTGCTGAAGCGCAAAGATAAATCTGCTCTTCATAAAATCAGCTGCCATCTCCTCCTGGAGCTGCGCCATGCGCTTCTCATCCTGAACCTCTTTCGGTCTGCGCACTTCCTGCGCAAAATACAGGGCTGTCAGATGAAGCTGCGGATTTTCGATCCACTGCTTACCTTCTTCCAGCTGCGGATCTTCTCTGCGCTTTGCGAATTCATCAATCTGGATCAGATCAACCTTATCCTCATAATGGATTTCCAGTGCATTGACTCCCATAGTATAAAGGTTGGTAAAGAACAACAGCATATGGCCGGAAAGAATCTTTGCTGCTCCAACCGGAATCTTCTCTTCCTTCAGTGCCTCTGCCTTAGCCTTGGCAGCCTCTTCCTCCATATATACAAACACTTTATCATCGTAGGTTTCTTTATCACATTCTACATACGGTTCCTTTGTAAATCCAGATATCAGCACATATACTGCACCCTCTGCATCTTTCATCTGCGCCAGCAGTCTGTCTTTTCCTTCACTCATGATATGCTCCTGTCTGCGGTTTCACATGGTCGTTTCTGCGATCCGCCTGTCTTTTCCCGTGAACCTCTTTCCTGCTGCTTCACGGTCTGCACCTAATTATACAGGCTTTTCCCCTCTTTTTCAACCAATGTTTTCCGTTAGGAATATGTCAGCTTCGCTGACCAGAATCACGCGCCAAGTCTCACGGACGTTCGACTTGAATCGGCACACGGAATCAGGACCAGTTCATCCGGCCATAGCGCAGAGTCATGCTGCGGATTTCCTGCTTTAAGCCTTCTGTCAGGTCAGACTCTGCCAGACGCCATTTCCAGTTGGTTCCCACCGTGGAGGGCTTGTTGATCCGGCTCCGGTTGTCCAGCCCCATATAATCCTGCATCGGGATCACACAGAGAGCTGACCGGCTCCGGAGGATCAGACCGATCAGGGATTTTCCAAGCTTCGACTGCGGAGTATACTGGTCGCAGAGATAATCCCGTACCATCTTCTGTTCTTCCGGAGTAATACTCTTCCACCAGCCGGCCAGAGTCTCATTGTCATGAGTTCCCGTGTAGGCTACGGAATTTTCTGTATAGTTGTGCGGCAGATAGTCGTTGGCACAGCCGGAATCCCTGGAATCAAACGCAAATTCCAGCACCTTCATGCCCGGAAAACCGCTTTCCTGCACCAGACGGCGCACCGAATCCGTCACATACCCAAGATCCTCGGCAATGACCTGCTTCCAGCCAAGAGCCTGCTCCACTTTCCGGAACAAATCAATGCCCGGTCCCTTTTCCCAGTGTCCGTTCACGGCAGAATTTTCACCGTAAGGAATGGAATAATACTCGTCAAAGCCGCGGAAATGATCGATGCGCACGACATCGTAAAGCCGGAAACAATGGGCCAGTCTTGAGATCCACCACTGATATCCGGTCTCGCGGTGATAGTCCCAGCGGTACAGCGGATTTCCCCAGAGCTGTCCGTCTGCGGAGAAACCATCCGGCGGACAGCCGGCTACCGCAAGGGGCACATTGTCTCTATCTAACTGAAACAGCTCCGGATGCGCCCAGGCATCCGCGCTGTCCATGGATACATAGATCGGAATATCTCCGATCAGCTGGATACCCCGCTCATTGGCATAGGTTTTCAGCTGGTTCCACTGGCGGTAAAACTGATACTGCAGATACTGCTGGAATTCAATATCGAAGTACAGCTCCCTGCGATAATAATCCATGGCATTGCCCCAGCGCAGTCGGATATCTTCCGCCCACCTGGTCCACGCTGCCCCGTCAAAACGGTCCTTAACTGCCATGAAAAGAGCATAATCCGAAAGCCACCAGCTATTTTCGGCAACAAAGTTCCGGTAATCCTGATTTTCGTGGATACAGCTGCGCTCATAGGCTTTCCGAAGCAGCGGATAACGGCCAAGATAAAGCTTTTCATAGTCGATATCCCGTTCTTTCCTGCCAAAATCTACCGCATCGCATTCTTCTTCGGTCAGAACACCTTCCTCGATCAGTGCTTCCAGACTGATGAAGTAGGGATTGCCCGCAAACGTTGAGAAAGACTGATACGGAGAATCTCCGTAGCTGGTTGGTCCCAGCGGAAGGATCTGCCAGTAGCTCTGTCCGGCCTCCTTCAGCCAGTCCACAAATTCATAAGCACTTTTCGAAAAACATCCGATGCCGTATTTGGACGGCAGACTGCTGAGCGGCAGTAAAATTCCTGCTGATCTGTTCATATGTTCAATACTCCCTTATTGTTTTATCATAACACCAAAATGATCGGATACCACCGGATACAGCGTTCCGTTGCAGATCACTCTGCTGGAACGGATCCGGACCGGATTCCGGCTGAAAATATAATCCAGACGGCAGCTCTCCCCCTCTGTCATCTTATCTCTCCAGCCATCGATCACATGATCCACGGTCGCGCCGTCATCCTTCTTTTCTGCCAGTAAATAGCTGTCCAGCCATCCGGTCTTTCTGATGCAGTCATATCCCTCACCGGACACCGCGGACGGGCTGTTAAAATCTCCCAGAAGCCAGACATTTTTCCCGCATTCCAGCCTGCCCTTTTCCATCAGGCAGCGGTTTAGCTGTTCCCACTGTCCTGTGAACGGATCTTCTACATCATCCCACCATCCCATATGAACGGTGTAAAACCAGATATCCGGATCTGCCTCCGTAGAGATGCCAAGCGTCTTTCTGGTCTTCCAGTAATGATAGTCAGAGGAACGGCTGATCTGAAGCTGGTCCGTATCCGCGATGGGCGATAAGCTGAAGACAGCCATGCCTTCATCGTAACGGTCATAGCCCAGCTTTGCCGAGATCCAGGTCCAGGAATAGGAAAGCCCGGAATCCTTTAAAAGCTCTGCAAGCCTTCCCGCATGATTTCCTCTCCGCACAGGAAGCAAAAAGCCACGACAGCGCACAAATCCCGGCAGCTCCTCATCCGGCCAGATTTCCTCACAAGCCAGCTGATTTACCTCCTGCAGGGCCAGAATATCCGGTTTTTCTTTCCGGACCATCTCTGCAAATGCATGCAGTTTTTCCTCGTAATGTTCCTCAATGAGACTATGTGTATTCAATGTGATCAGTTTCATGTTCTGTCCCCTTTTTTCTGCCGCACAGGATTTCCATGGATCGTCTGCAGCTGTTTTATTACAGGATATCGTTGATATCGGATTTCAGTACATCAGCCTTCGGTCCGTAAACAGCCTGGATTCCCTGATCTTTTTTGATCAGTCCCAGCGCCCCTTCTGACTTCCACTCCGGAAGCTCTGCCACTTTGGAAATATCTTTAACCGTAACGCGAAGGCGTGTCATGCAGGCATCTACCAGCACAATATTCTCTCTTCCCCCAAGCAACGCGATGATGCGTTCTGCCTGGCTGTTTCCATTCCTGCCTGCTGCACTGTGGTCTGTCGTCTGTGCTCCATCCTCCGGCGCTGTCTCATCAGTATAATTACCAAGGCGTCCCGGAGTTGCAAAACGGAATTTTCCGATCATGGCATACGCAACCACATAGCCGATTATGAAAAATACCACCACGCAGATCACAAAGTTGATGAGATCGCCACCCAGACCTGCTTTTAAAGACATCGGAATACGGGTGATGAATTCCAGGTTTCCAAAGGAATGGAGACGCAGGTGGATCACACCGGCCATGGCAAAGGCACAGCCCTGCAGTACGGCGTAAACCACGTAGAGCGGCAGTGCGCAGAACATAAACATAAACTCCAGCGGTTCCGTTACACCGGTCAGGAACACGGCCAGAACAGTAGAAACAAACATGGAACGGTAATTCTGACGCTTGTCGGCATCAACACGACGGTACATGGCCAGAGCGATACCAAGCAGCAGTCCTGTAGCTCCGATCATCTGGCCTACCTTGAACCGGGCCGGTGTTACCGTGGTAAGAAGCTGCGTGTAGGCATCCATATCGCCCGCATTCTTAAAGTTGATCAGGTCTGTTGCCCATGCCAGCCACAGCGGATCCTGGCCAAATACCTGGCTTCCTGCGTTCACACCGGTAGCAATGGTGTAGGTGCCGCCAAAGGAGGTATAGTTCATCGGAATGGTCAGCATATGATGCAGACCAAATGGCAGCAGCAGACGCTCCAGCGTTCCGTAGATGAATGGTGCCAGGATCGGAGATGTGGAGGAAGAATTCGCGATCCACACACCAAAGGCATTGATTCCGGACTGTACAACCGGCCATACCAGCGCCAGGATCAGGGAAATGATCACAGACCAGGCAATGCAGACCATCGGCACAAACCGTTTACCGTTAAAGAATGCCAGAGCATCCGGCAGCTTTCGGAAATTATAATAACGGTTATAGATCACACCTCCGGCAAAACCGGAAATGATTCCCACAAACACACCCATATTCAGAGCCGGAGCGCCAAGCACAGAGGTAAAATATCCATTTACCAGGATTTCCTGACCAAACAATGTGTGGGTCACAGCCTCCGGATCACTGAGCATGGCTGAGGTCACCCCGAAGATGGAACCGGTGATCTGGTTGATCAGGATAAAGGTGACGATTGCCGCGAACGCGCCGCCTGCCCGTTCCTTGGCCCAGGAACCGCCAATTGCTACCGCAAACAGAATATGAAGATTATTGATCACGGCCCAGCCGATATTCTCCATCGTACTGCCAACCGTCATCAGCACAGACATATCTGCTCCCGCCATCTGAACCAGCTTTCCAAGACTGATCATAAGACCTGCTGCCGGCATGACCGCAATGACCGTCATCAGCACCTTGCCAAGCTTCTGAAGAAAATCAAAGTTAAAATTCAGATGCGGCTTTTTGTCCGGTTTCCCATCAGCGCCCACCGCTGCTTTTTCTGTGTTGTCTGCGGTCGCCTCTGTGACCTCTGACAGCTCCATCAGTACCGTTTTACCGGCCTGAACCGGACCTGCTGCAGCGTTTAACTGCTGCCCCTGAAAACCGCCGCATACCAGAACCGGTGTGATCGGATTGATCCCGCGTTCCTTTAAATAAGCCATATCCACCTCGGCCAGAAGGTCCCCGGCCTTGACCTTGTCACCTGGCTTTACAAAAACCTGAAAGCATTCCCCATTTAAATGTACCGTCTCCAGACCCACATGGATCAAAAGCTCCAGGCCTTCTGCCGTACGCAGGCCATACGCATGCTTTGTGTCCGCCACGGAAATGATCTCGCCGTCCACCGGACTGAGCAGTTTTCCCTCGGACGGGATCACTGCCATGCCATCCCCAACAATTTTCTGGGAAAATACCGGATCCGGAACCTCGCCAAGTCCCACAGCCTCTCCTGTCATCGGAGAAAGAATCTTGCTGCACTTCATAAAAATATCCCCCTCATGTTTTTTTCTGACCGGTCCTGCGCTCTGTGCTGTCCTGTTTGCAAGATTGTTTGCGCAACTAATGCAACCGTTTGCATTAACTATAATTGTTTTGCACAATGATTGCAATCTATTTTTTGTTTTTAGCGTGCTTTCTCCACTTTTCACAACTTTTCAGCGCCGTTTTTGTGCGTATTGTCCATGCATCCTAAAGCAAAATTCTATGCAATTTTTGCATGAATTTGCGCACTGACATTGACTTTTTTTCCGCAATCCCGTAAAATTAAGAAAAAACAGACGAACCATCCGGTTCCATATTTTATAAAAGTAGAAAGGAAGCTGGAATCATGTCCGTGACAATCAAGGATGTAGCCGCACTGGCTGGTGTATCTGCCTCTACGGTTTCCCGCACCTGTAAAAACAGTCCTTCCATCAGCGAAGAAACAAAACGCAAAGTAAGAAATGCCATGAAGAAGCTAGGCTATGAACCAAATTTCCAGGCCAGCAATCTGGCCTCCCGAAACACACGCACCATCGGCATTATCCTTCCGGTATCTGCCCGTGAGGTCTATGAAAACTCCTTTTATCTGGAAGCGATCCGCGGCATCAGCCAGGTCTGCAACCAGCAGCATTATATCAGCACCATCGTAACCGGTCAGGATGAGGATGAAGTGTTGGATGCTGTCCGGTCCATGTCCCGCATCGGGCAGGCAGACGGCTTTATCCTGCTCTATTCCAGGCAGAATGATCCCGTGATCGAATATCTGCACCGGGAAAAACGCCCCTATGTTCTGATCGGGAAAGCCTGTCAGTACGCCAACCAGACCATTTACATTGATAATGATAATCTGCTGGCAGGAGATGAGGCGACCGAATACCTGTATCAGCTCGGACACCGGAAAATCGCCTACCTTGGCGTAGATAACAGTCTCGTTTTTTCGGCCGACCGCCGAAACGGCTACCAGCTGGCACTGACCCGCCATGGCATTGTGCCAAAACCGGAATACTGCGTAGAGCTCCCCTCCATTACTGCCGGGGAAGACACACCGGTACATGCGCTGCTCCGGTCTGCCAGCCGGCCGACTGCCATTGTTGTCAGCGATGATATCCTTGCACTGACCCTGGAACGCATCTGCACGGAAACCGGACTTTCGATCCCGGCTGATCTTTCCATTCTTTCTTTTAATAATTCACTGTTTGCACGTCTCACCTCCCCCCAGCTGACTTCCATCGACATCAACTCCTGCCAGCTTGGCATGGAAGCCGCCGCACAGATGATCAGCCATATTGAAAATCCGGGGCTTCCTGCCACCAAGATCCTGGTACCACATCAGCTGATCGAACGAGACAGCTGCGCGCGTCCTGCATCACATGAGTAAACATAAGGGGATTTACCAATGAGTATGAATCGAAGAAGTGACATTGATATTGCCAAGGGCTTCGCCCTGTTTCTGGTGGTGCTGGGCCACGTTGTGACCATGCACCACACCATATTCCGGTGGATTTACGCATTCCACATGCCAGCCTTTTTCTTTCTCTCCGGCATGACCTTCCGTCCGGAAAAATATCCATCCTGTCTGGAGGGCGGACGCTCATCTTTCCCTATTTTGCGATCACCCTGACTGCGTTGGCTGTCTGCACCATCCGGCCCTATTATCATCAGGCTATCAGCGAATACGGATGGAAGCACATTCTGAAATGGATTTTCTATTATGGGCAGCCCCAACAGATCTACACCGGCCAGCTGTGGTTTTTGCCGGCACTGTTTTTCGCGGGTCTTTATGCACTGGTCTGGCTGCGTATTTTTGACCGGAAACATATCGTCACCCGCTGTTATGCCCTGACTGCCCTGATGCTGGCCGGAACCTGCATCCGCCTTGCAGATCCTCTGATCCCGGTCATGGAACGGCTTCCATGGAAACTGGATTCTGCCCTTTGTGCAGCTGTATTTCTGATTGCCGGATACTATACAAACCGGACAAAACTTCTGGAAAAGATGATGCCATACACCGGATTTCTGATCCCGTTTTTCGTGGTCTTAAGCTTCTTTTTCGGCCCGAAGCTCAGCGAATATGTAAACTTATGCGACTGTCGTTACACCGCACCGCCTTACTATTTTGGTGCTGCCTTTTCCGGTATTTTCGCGCTGCTTCTTACTGCAAAGCTGGCTTCACTTCCGGCTATATCAAACAGTGCATTTTCCCGTTTCTGGCAGTTTTGCGGCCGCCGCTCCATGCTTCTTTTTTCCATTCAAAGCTTTGCCCTGTACTTCTTTGTAGAGCTCATTCTCCGCACCACCGGCGTGGAATTAAAACCAATGGAATGGATGCCGACCCGGCTTTCCACCTTCGCCCTGACTGCGGCTACATTCGGTCTGATCTGCCTGATCGGCTGGCCCTGGGACTGCTATAAGCGCAAAAGGGCAGGCACCTGATTTTTCCAGGTACCTGCCCTTGTTTTTCTGTCACATACTCTATACCGTAATACTTTTCAGTGATTTTTTCAGCTGTGTGATTTCTTTTTCCAGAGCAGCTTTTTTCTTTTGATCTGCCTCAAATTCTGCCATCTCTCCGGTCTGGGTCTCCTCATCTGCAAAGCTCAGAAAGCCCTGGGTAAATACCGATGGATATTTGAATTTCTTATCCGCTTTTTCAAAATGCACCAGCAGGGTTCCGTTATCATTTGACTGGACTACACCGACACCATAAGTCTTATGGCGTACCTGCTTTCCCACAACATCCGGCAGACTGACCGGCTTGTCCTGCAATTCTTTCAGGCGCTTCTCCTTTAATGCGATCTCCTGGGCCAGCTTCTCCTGAGCAGCCTTGGCTTCTGCTGTCTTTGTACGCTCCCGGGATGGGATCTTACGGATATCCATACCTGCATAATAACGGTACAGGCTTGCGCAATCCATGATATCGTAAACCAGAATATGAAGCTGATCCTCGTAACCATCCAGCTCTTCTTCAAACAGCCCACTGTAAAGACCGGTCAGCTCCTCATTCTCACGAATCGCGTCGAGAAGCTCATCACACATCTGGTAATAGCTGGCCAGCGAGAAATTCTTGCTGCTGAAATCACCGTCATACTCAGCACAGGCAGCCCAGCCTGCAGCGGAAACTGCGTCAAATATATAGTTTTCTTCCGGCTTCCACAGATTCAGGTAATAGATCACATGATCCCGGGTCTGTAAATATTTTTTCGTTCCGCGCTCGTAGTAACGAACCCGTTCATTGATCTTGTCTGCAAAGAACTCTGCACGGTCCTGGCGTTTCTGAAGATCACTGCCGTCATCACTGAATAAAAAACGGAAGCACTCACGCACATATTCAACCTCAGCTTCCCGGGCAAGAAGCATCCGAAGTCCTGCTACCGGCTGCATGGCAGCATCATCCAGAAGATTGCCGGCCTCCCGCATGGCTTTTTCAAACATACCGGCAAAGTCTGCCGCATCCAGATTCCAAAACCGCTTAAAGCAGCCCACAGCACGCCATTTGTAGACCTGATCACTGTCATCTGCCTGCTCAAGTCCGGCCAGACGTCCCATGTACTGTTCTAATACTGTTTCAAAATTCTTCCTGTTCATATTCCTCACCTGTTCATTAGATTTGCAGTTTGATTTCCAGTTTCTGCATATTATTCTTATTGGATTCTCATTATATAGCAGAGATTATTCTCATTCAAGACTTGACATCTCTTTCACAATGTGCCTAACGCCAAAGAGATAGAATTTTATCTGTGAGCCACGCTCTCCCGGTAATAACAGTTTCCGCTGCATCCTTTTGAGAACAGGGTCTGCTTCATTATTTTCTGATACATTTCTTCTGAATCATACTGCTTCAGAATTTTCAGGGCTTTTCGCAGATTTCTGATATCGCGCTCCATGAAATCCCTATAATTTCCACGGCCAACTAATTTTAAATGGGTAATCCCTGCCCTCTGAAGCTGATACAGGGCGCAGAGTCCGCAGCCGGTGGCACCGCAGAGGTAGCCCTCCTCATTGTAGGGCAGCCGCTCCGGAATCTCTTCGGTAAACCGTTTCTGTTTTCCAGGGCAATCCACTTCCTGTCCCAGACGATAGGGCACCCGACACAGATATCCAAGCTCATCACAATGAAGGGAATTGCAGAATGCACCGCTGAAATGACAGAGCTCATTCATCACAAAGGCTTCATATTCGGTTATCACCCTCTCGCGTTTTCCCGCCTTATCTCCTGGATTCTTTCCATGCTTTACCACACTTTCCATATCAGAAAAACTATTCTTCCGGTGAAAGATCAGGCGCTGAACCGGATACTTTCGAAAGACAGAAAGCATTCGGCTGTTCACCTCACCGATTTCACCGCTCAGGTGAATCTCACAGATTACTTTCTGCTCATTCAGATACTCCATCAATGCCGGATCTGCCAGAATAAAGCTGGTAAATCCCAGGCTCATGCATCTGCGGATGATATCTGCGATTTCCGGGTACTGCTCCGGAATATAATACAATGCATTGAAGGTCAGATGCACAGGTTTGTCATATTTTCGGATCATTCCTGCCAGGATTTCCAGCTCAGAAAGGGAGCCAAGCTGTACATTGCTGCAAAAAACCTCCCGTCGGTTCAAAGGCAGGACTGTCCCATATTTTTTATTCCATTCATAAGGCACATACCCTGCAAAAAATTCATCTGCACCTGCTTTGCAAAAACGGATATATTCATCCACAGAGCCAAGACCCGCTACAATTTTCATTCTTACATCCAACATGGTAGCACCAGCCTTTTTACTTGATTTTCCCTGCAAAATTCCTTTGTCTTTTCTGCATCATATGGTGCGATCCCGGTGCGCATGAGAATCTCAGGATCCTTTCCAAACAAAGAATTATAACGCCCCACCATATCCAGATGGCGCGGATACAGATAGGTCTGCCATTCACATCTCCGGTCGCAGCCGGTCACAAGCTGCTGCCTGCCCCGGTCCCCGAACACACTCCCCGCATACAACGTGCAGTATTGCGAGGTATTCGTCTGGTAAAACGGCAGATGCAGATGATGTTCCACACTCCGGCCGGCAGCCGGTTCCGGGAATTTCTGCGCATAGCCGCAGCTTTCCCACTCAAAACACCGGATACCAAATTCCTGCTCCAGATACTCCAGGTAAAACTTCGCATTGAGATTGTTTTCCTGCAAAATCTTTACATTGCCCTTTTTATATGCCATACGCGGATCTTTTTTCCGCTTGTTTAACAATCTTCCATAGCATGGGATCAGCTCCGGAAAATCACTTTTCAGCATGTCTGCCATTGCCCAGTCATTGATCTCAATTTCCAGTTTTCTGTTCTCTTTCCGGCACCACTGCCCCAGTTTTTTCAACAGTTCCTCCGTCTGTACCAGCTGATATTCCCGCACATAAGAAAAGGTAAAAGTGACCTGCAGTAACTCCTTTTCTGCCTTTTCAAGCAACGCAAAAAGCTGTTCTGTTTCCGGAAAAAGCAGGTGGCAGAAGGCATTCCCAATATAAAACCGATTCACATTCCTGCCCTGAAGCCAGTCCCGAAAAACCGGATAACGTTCCTGATAGTCTTCCAGAAATTCTTCTGTACTCTTCTGTAAAAACAGTGTGTATGCCCGCGGATGATCCAGTTCCAGCGCCAGCTCCGGTTCTGTTCGATTTGCGTCTGACTGCAAAATTTCTGAATCTTTCCCGGCTTGCTTCACCCTCTCCTGTTTTATTTCTTCCCGCTCCATACATTCCGTTCCAAACCATTCCACCATCTGTTCCTGAAAAGAATCCGCAAACAGATCATCCTCTTTTGCCGGATACCCGGTCATCTGCTCTGCCAGATCACTGTCATCCTCCTCCAGCTTCAGACGGATATAACGGTCATACTGGCAAAACAGCGCACGCACCGCTTTCCGGTAGTCTTCCTGCTGTACTGCCACCGCATAGCTGGTGAAAAATTCTGTTTTCTGCTCTGTCCGCCAGGCAACAGGGATCACCGGAATTTCCCGATACCGGCTCTGCCTCAAATCATAAAAACAAAAACGGAATGACTTCTCCAAACCGCAAAACTTCTCCGCACTTCGAAAGCAAAAGCCCTCCTCTGCCAGCTTTGTGATACGGATTTCCTTTTTACCATAAAAACCAGTCAGCAGACCAAAAGGGATCATCTCCACCGCGCTGTCTGTTCACTCCCAATTTATTTCCCGTTCCACCATCTTTTCTCCCAAACAGAATTCTCGTTCCCGTGACGTTGTCACTCGATTGCCTCGTCGTTTGCCATAACCGTACAAGCACGCTTCTGGCTCTCTTGTACTCGTTATATTATAACAAAGTCTAAATAGGAATCATATGGGAATTTATATTTGCCTTTTTCCATGAAATACGCTATTGTTAAAGAAAAAAACAGGAGATTCTGAATTATGGCAAAAATCGATCATGCGGCGATCCGCACCACTTCTTATGAGGACACCCAGAAATTTTTTGAAGATGTATTTGAGATGCATATGTGGAGAGAAATCGGCGAGAAACCGGCCCGCAAATGCTGGTATAAGGAAGGAATCCAGCTCTGCGAGGTGGAAACCGTCAAGCCAGACGGTCAGAATGGCTACGACCACATTTCCATCGCCGTAGACTCTGTAGAGGAAACTATGGAAAAGATTAAGGCATATCCAACCACAACAATCAATGACCACTGGTTTTCCCTTCCGAATGGGACTAAAATTGAGTTAAAGCTTCTGGAGAACTGAAAACTGAACGACTAAAACCTGCAACATTATATAATTTTCAAAACAACTTAAAACCACAAGAGTGATGGCAAAAAACAACATCATTCAGCATATTGCAATATTGAGACGTAACCACATAAGGTCCGAAGTTTCAGTCAGACCATACAGAACCTTCTGCTGTATTGGTTATTCTACGATAATAAACGCAGCCAGAACGTTGCTGACGAAAGCCTGTAATCTGGCTTTTATACGATAGTAGCGTTCTGGCTGCGTTTTTTTATGGCAGAGTTAATATAGGCTGTAGCTATTATTTTTTGTAGCGAAGCCAATACAGCAGGAAGTGAATGAGACCGCTTTCCGGGATTTTCAACATATCAGGTGTTTGCATCTTGAGCACACACGTCCGAATGTGGCGGATGTTAATCCGACACAGGCGAACGCGTGTTAGCGAGAGCAAGCAAACAACGATATGTGAAAATAGAGGAAGGCGGTCTCTTTCACTTCCGGACCTTTATTCAGCTTTGTAACTCAAATTTTTATTGTGCGGTATCCCTCTCCGTGAGATCTTTCTGTATCGTCTCCAGATAATGCACCAGGATATCGCGTTTGGCGCGGATCTGATAGGTTTTGTCGATTTCGTCGTAGGTGAAGCTTTTGCGTCCGCCTGCTTCCATGCGTTTCCAGAACTTTTCCAGATCCCGGAAGGGTATGTAGTACATCTCATCCAGCGCGGTGAAATGCAGGATGATAAAGGCAATGCCGCCCTGCTCCTCGAATTCCTTCATAAACCGGATCTGGTGTTCGTGGACGTTCTGAAGCGGAAATGTCTTTACTGCACATTCCTTTGCGTCAAAGCAGACCGGGATACCCTGTACGGCACCGATATAGTCCACTGTACTTTTCTGATCAAAGTAGGCCAGGGTGATATGGCGGGTGGACTTTTCGATGGTGATGGGAGTGATGGGGGTCGGGATTTTCTGAATCAGGGCCAGCTTTTTCTCCCGGTAAATCTCATTGGTGTGGTTGATCATGTCCTCCAGCGTAGAACCGCGCAGTCCCCGGCTTTTCCAGGTACCCATATCAGCGCACTCCCTCCGGCAGACTGCCGAGAACTCTGGTAAACTCCCCAGGCAGCGGAGCTGTAAAGCTTTTTCCGCTCAAATGCGCCAGCGGCTCTTCCATCTGCGGGAATACCAGCTTCCAGGAATGGAGCATCTGGGAATGAATATGGTACTGGCGTTTTGCCTCCTCATTTACCTTCGGATTGCCGTACTTCATATCTCCCACGATCGGATGACCGATGGATGCCAGATGGGCGCGGATCTGATGGGTACGCCCGGTGATCAGCGTTACTTTGAGAAGCGTATAGGAATCCGTCTCGATCAGCGGCTCATATTCCGTGCAGATGGGCGCACTGTCCGGAAGTTCTCTCTGGCTGATGGTTACCTGGTTTGTCTTTTCATCTTTCTTTAAGAATCCCTCGATTCGCTTCTTTTCCCGCACAGAACCGGAAACCACACAGAGATAATACTTATGCAGGGAGCGGTCTTTGAACATGGCGGAGAGCTTCTGCAGGCCCGCCAGGGAGCATCCCGCTGCCACCAGGCCGCTGGTGTTGCGGTCCAGGCGGTTACATACGGAGGGACGGAAGCTTCGCAGATCTTCCTTTGTCAGCTTTCCGGAATCCAACAGATGGTCGATCAGGTATTCCACCAGAGACTCATCCTGTTCTTTTGCCTTCTGGGACAGCATGCCGGACGGCTTATTGATCAGGACTACATGCTCATCCTCATAAATAATATGAAGCTTTGTCTTTTTCACCTTCTGAACCTTTACTTCCGAGAATTTCTCTATGGTTTCATCTGCCAGAAACAGCTTGATTTCGTCGCCCTCGGCAAGCTTTTCGGAACCATCACATTTCTTACCGTTCAGCACAATGTTTTTTTTGCGCATCATCTTGTAAAGAAATCCCTTCCCGGCCAGATTCAGATATTTCGCCAGCAGCTTATCCAGGCGCTGTCCGGCTTCATTTTTATTTACCATTATGGATCTCATGGAAAAGGCCCTCCTTTGTATTTACTTACATGGACAGATTTTTCATCAGCGCTGCTGCATAAGCCACCACACCGTCATCCTCGTATTCGGAAGCTGGTTTTAAGCTGTCGAGTCTGCGGAAGAATGCATGGGGATCCCGGATCAGTTTCACATTGGGATCCAGCTTGTTTGCTTGAAACAGCGCGTTAACCGCTTTCTCTGCTTTGGAAAGATCCGTTTTTTCATTGCTGCAGAAAGCAAAGACCCCGTTCGGGTGCACAGCCACAGCGTCTAACGGAAGGATCTGTTCCTTTGTGGTGACAATGAGATCATACAGCATGGTGCATTTTCCCTCGTAGGCACGCGCTTTCTCGTAGAAGGCACGCTCAGATGTGCGGTACTTTAAGGATGCGAGAAGCGGGGATGCCAGGTTCGCCATGGGTAGCACAGTTAAAATAGCCATAACGGTCAGGATATTTTTTGCAGCCTGTTCGGATGCCAGCTGTCTCGCGATCAGCTGCGCAATAATGGCAACCGCAAACAGGCCGGTCAGAAGTGCCCGGGATTTTTTATGCTGATCCCGGTATCCGTACTGTCCTTTTCTGATTTTCATACTTGTTTATCTCCTCTTTATTGCTGTAAAATTCCTGATCTATTCCGAAAACAGCAGGGAAAGAATTACATCATGCGGTAATATCTTTGCCAGCACGAAGAAGGCTTTCATGAAAAACCCATATACAGACACGGTTTTTCCCATCATGCTGTCGCGCAGTGCCTTTTTCACTACCTTTTTGGGATCTGCCATGACCAGACGCTTGTAAAGCGGAATCTCACCTGTGGTCTCGGCAATGTCAAAAAATTCCGTTTTGACAGGACCCGGGCAGACTGCCGTTACACAGATCTGTCGTGGTTTCAGCTCCATAGCCAGGGCACGGCTATAGCTCAGCACAAAAGCCTTTGTGGCTGCATATACGGCAAACCGCGGCTGCGGCAGAAAGGCAGCCGCGGAGGCAAACTGCAGGATGCGGCTGTTTTTTGACATATAAGGAAGCACCAGACGCGTGACTGCAGTCAGCGCCCGGCAGTTTACATCGATCATGCCCGTTTCTTCATCCAGCTGCAGATCCTCCGTACAGCCGATTTTTCCGAATCCGGCTCCATTTACCAGGATCTTTACCTCCGGATCTTCCCATTCCAGCTTTTCCTCCAGTTCTGCGAAAGCCAGCTCCTCCTGAAGATCCAGTTCCAGTACTCTTAACGGAACCGGCACTTTCCCTGCCAGCTTATCCAGCCGTCGGCCCCTTCTTGCAATCACCCAGATTTCCTCAAGCCCGGCAAAACGATCGGCAAGCTGGATCACGCATTCCCGTCCCATACCGGATGATGCGCCTGTCACTATGGCAATTTTTTTCTTCCCTGTTCTCATCATGCACTCTCCCGAGATTCAAGTCTGTTTTACGTTTATTTTTTCTTATGAACATTCCGGATCGTTTTTTTCTTTGCTGGTCTTGAAGCTTCTGATTTGCCTGTTCCGACTGGCTTTCCTGCATTGCGGAATGCTGCTGCACCGTTTCCGGCCACTTTTTTTCCTACAGGAGAAGCAGCGCCTGACTTCTGTCCCTGGCGGGATCCGTTTGGTGCCCAGGACATCTCCCTCGGACGGATCAGGCATTTTTTATCGAACCCGATCAGATCCGTGCGTCCGGCCTTGATCAGGGCTTCTTTGACCAGATCATAGTTTTTCGGATTCCGGTACTGGATCAGGGCGCGCTGCATCGCCTTTTCATGGGGATTATGCGGCGTATAAACCTCTTCCATGGTACGAGGGTCCAGTCCGGTGTAATACATACAGGTAGACAGCGTGGACGGAGTCGGATAGAAATCCTGTACCTGCTCCGGCATATAACCAAGATCACGCAGGTATTCCGCCAGTTCTACGGCTTCCTTTAAGGTAGAGCCCGGATGGGAGGACATCAGATACGGAACAAGGTACTGCTCTTTTCCGATCTTTTTGTTCATCTCCTTATATTCTCTGACAAACTGCATATAGACCGAATTCTGTGGTTTTCCCATACGCTTTAATACCGCATCGGCCACATGCTCCGGTGCAACTTTCAGCTGCCCGCTGACATGGTACTCACAGAGCTCCCTTAAGAATGCACGGTTTTTATCAGCCAGCACATAGTCGAAACGGATACCGGAACGGATAAATACCTTCTTTACCTTCGGAATAGACCGCAGCTTGCGCAGCAGGGAAATGTAATCACTGTGATCAGCACGGATATTCTTACATGGCTCCGGGAACAGGCACTGACGGTTCGGGCAGGCGCCTTTGGTCAGCTGCTTTTCGCAGGCCGGAAAACGGAAATTGGCAGTCGGGCCGCCTACATCGTGGATATAACCCTTAAAATCGGGCTCCTCCGTCAAAAGCTTCGCTTCTTCCACCAGAGACTCATGGCTTCTTGCCTGAATAATGCGGCCCTGATGGAAGGTCAGGGCACAGAAGCTGCAGGCTCCAAAGCAGCCACGGTTGCTGATCAGGCTGAATTTGATTTCCCGAATAGCCGGAATACCGCCATCTGCTTCGTAACACGGATGGTAATTTCTCATGTAAGGAAGCGCATAGACCTCATCCATCTCTTCCTGGGTCAGCGGCTTGGCCGGCGGATTCTGAACCACGAATTCCTTGCCGTAATACGGCTCCACCAGTCGTTTTCCAAGAACCGGATCGGTATTGCTGTACTGGACAAAGAAGCTCTTTGCGTAAACCCTTTTATCGTCTTTCAGCTCCTGGTAGTCCGGCAGCATCTTATAATCATATACAATATCCAGATTTCTTGTTTTAAACACGGTTCCGTCAATAAATGTGATATCTTTGATATCAATTCCGCTGTTTAAGGCATCGGCGATCTCAACGATGGAATGCTCTCCCATTCCATAGGAAATCAGGTCTGCCTGGGAATCCAGAAGGATGGAACGTTTCAGCTTGTTTGACCAGTAATCATAATGTGCCAGACGGCGCAGGCTGGCTTCAATGCCTCCGATGATGATGGCGGCATCCTTGTACACAGAACGGATCAGATTGCAGTAGACAACCGTTGCGTAATCCGGACGTTTGCCCATCACGCCGCCAGGTGTATAGGAATCCTGCTGTCTGCGCTTCTTGGAAACAGAATAATGGTTTACCATGGAATCCATGTTTCCGGCCGATACCAGAAATCCTAGACGCGGTTTTCCTAAGATTTGGATGCTTTCCGGATCTTTCCAGTCCGGCTGGGCAATGATGCCCACTTTGTAGCCGCGGGCTTCCAGAAGACGGCTGATGATGGCCGGGCCAAAGGATGGATGATCGACATAGGCATCACCCGACACGTAGACAAAATCACACGCATCCCAGCCGCGCCGATCCATATCTTCCCGGCAGACCGGCAAATAATCATGTATCATAATTTTCGATTCTCCTTATTCTGTATCAAACAGTTCGTTGTAATCATCAATGTAAAAATCGGCAAGTTCCATCTTTTCTTCACGCATTCCGGTGGAAAATGCATCCTCCACGCCACAGACTCTCATGCCGGCCCGCTTGCCTGCCAGGATCCCGGCGGGAACATCCTCGAATACCATGCAGCGGGACGGTTCTGCCTGGAGACGCCTTGCGACTTCCAGATAAATATCCGGCGCCGGTTTTCCGGCCGCCACCTCACACGCAGTTGCGATGACCTGAAAATAGGGACGGATCTGCAAGGCTTCCAGCACAGCGTCTACCATATCACGGCCGTTGCTGGTGGCAATGCCTGCTTTTTTGCCGGTTTGCTCCAGATACTGCAAAAGGCGCAAGGCCCCAGGCTTTAAGGGAACTTCATTCCGGTATTTTTCGATGCTCATCCGGATCCAGTCTGCTTTGATCGCATCGATGGAATCCGGGATATGAAAACGGTGCTTGAAATACTCTGCCGTTTCCGAAAAGCTCATACCCTCAATGATCTTCTGAAGATCCGGCGGACAGCTGAGGCCAAAACGGCCCAGATATTCGATATCGATTTCCTTCCACATCCACATGGAGTCTACCAGTGTTCCATCTAAATCAAACAATACGGCATCAGAAGCCTGCAAAGCCGCTCTTGCAGCCTTTCCTGAGCTGTAGTTTTTGTTCTGTGTTATATTCTGATTCATAAACGGGTTCCTTTGTTTTCTATCATTCATTGCGGCAAAGCAGCAAATGCTATTTTCCAAGCAGATCCAGCTCCTCCTGCGTCAGCATACGGTACTCACCAGGCCTTAGCTTCGGATCCAGCTTCAGACTTCCCATGGACAGTCGCTTTAAAAATACCACTTGGCAGCCAAGTGCCTCAAACATGCGTTTTACCTGGTGAAACTTTCCTTCCTGAATAGTCAGCAGGATTTCTGCACCGGCAGGTCTGTCTGCTGCTGTGGCATCCTGGAAAGTTTCTGATGCCTTTGTGCACGTTTCATCATTCCATTGCTTTAAAATCTCCAGTTTTCCAGGCATAACCGGGGTACCATCCGTTAATGTCAGTCCGGTTGCCATCTGCTCCACTGCCGTTTCCGGCAATGCGCCTTCGATCCGGGCAAAATAAACTTTATCGACATGTTTGCCCGGCGCCAGAAGCCGGTGGGTCAGATCTCCGTCATTCGTCAGGAGTAACAGTCCTTCGGTATCAATATCCAGACGTCCGACCGGAAACAGATCGCTGCGGTTTTCGCCGCTTAAAAGATCAATAACTGTCTTATGGCGTTTATCCTCTGTAGCGGAAATGACTCCCTGGGGTTTGTAAAGCATGATATATTCCATAGCCCGGTAGCTGACCGGCTGACTGTCAAAGGTCACCTCGTCGGTTTCCAGGTCAATCTTTCGCTCTGTTTTCTTCTCCGGCACACCATTTACCTGAATACGGCCTTTTTTCGCCGCGTCCTTGATCTGGGTTCGGCTGCCTTTGTTCATCTCGACCAGATACTTGTCGAGTCTTATTAATTTTGCCATTACTGCCACCGCCATCCTGGATAATATTTATTTTTAAAATTGTTTCCGGTATATTTGGCCCAGCCAAGCGGATAATCATCCACCCCGATCAGCACCCAGCCTTTTTTGAGACCGGAGGACTCCTCCGGTGTCGGAAACACAGTTTCGCCTTTCAGATAGCGGATCGTCCGGTCATCCTCTGCAGACAAGGATACGGTCTGGGAAAACTCCTTCATCGGAAGTGCCATGGCAGCCGCCTGAGACGGTTCAAACCGGTTCTTCTTCCACTCACCAAGGAGCAGCCCGGTTCGCAGATAGCGCAGATTCCAGCTTCGGTCAAAACACTTTGGCAGGTAATAGACCATGCCATCCCGCACCATGATGCGGCTGTGATCGAGAGCCTGTGTCAGCATAGCTTCCCACTGGCCGAAATCACTCTCCTGTTCCAGACGACGCACCTGTGCAGAATCCTTGCCGGATGCAGCTCCCGATCTGTTGTCAGAGCCGATACTGCCTGAAAATTTGCCTCCGTCCGGAGCCTGTGTGTCTTTTTTCCGAAGAAGCGCAAGAAAATGCCCCTCTCCCTCGATCTTATGCGGAAACAGGCGGATAACCGGCATGCCGTCAAAACCGCCGCAGGCACCTTCCCAGGGCTCGATCGGAACCAGTTCCAGATCCGGCTCTTCTTCCAGGATCCACTGAATGGTGTCTTCATCTTCCAGCTTCGCAAAGGTGCAGGTAGAATAAAGCAGCATGCCGCCTGGCTTTAACATCGCTGCAGCAGATTTTAAGATCTGGCGCTGAATCGGTGCGTAATATTCCGGCCCGCGCTCCAGCCAGCTCTTGATGAGATTCGGGTCTTTCCGGAACATGCCTTCCCCGGAACAGGGGGCATCCACCAGGATTTTATCGAAATACGGGCCAAATACGGAGGCCAGCTTTTCCGGTGTCTCACTGGTAACGCAGATATTCGGAATTCCAAACAGCTCCAGATTTTTCAGCAGCGCCTTGGCCCGGGAGTTGCTGATATCATTGGAAACCAGCAGTCCCTCTCCCTGAAGCCTTGCTCCAAGCTCTGTGCTTTTGCCTCCCGGTGCAGCGCAAAGATCCAGTACTTTATCACCCGGACAGACCGGTAAAACAGCCGCAGGTGCCATGGCACTTGGTTCCTGAAGATAATAAAGACCTGCATAATAATAAGGATGGCGGGATGCCTTTGCATCCTCTCCGATATAATAACCGTTTTTTGTCCACGCCACCCGTCGCAGAGGAAACGGTGACAGCGTGCCTTCCCATTCCTCAGTGTATGTTTTTGCCGTATTGTAGCGAAGTCCGGCAAGCGGCTTTTTATCATAGCTTTCCAGCCATGCATCGTAATCTGTTCCTAACAGCAGCTTCATCTGCTCCAGGAATGTCTCTGGTAACTGCATAAATATCCTTCCTCTGTATTCTGGCATAATTAAGTTCAGTATAGCATAATTTACTGCAAGTGAAAACCGGTTTCTAAGGAGGCTGCTTTGTCTGCGATTTCTCCCGGTGCTCCGGCCTTTATCCTCTTATTTTTTTTGCTGCTGGCATTCCCCGGCCAGGCGATCCAGGGAGCCTCCGATGGGCTTTTGCTCTGGTTTCACACCGTATTGCCGACCCTCGCTCCTGCCATGATCTGTACCCGCCTGATCCTGCTTAGCGGTGGAGATCACCTTCTGATGAAGCCGGTCCGTCCACTCTTTCAAAAGCTCTTTTCCTTGAGTGAAACCGGTTCCTTTATCCTTCTGTCCGGAATGCTATGTGGATATCCGCTGGGAGCGGCCCTGTGTTCCCAGGCAAGGAGGGATGGACGGATAAGCACCCGGGAGGCGGCGTACCTGCTTGCTTTCTGCAGCTTTCCGAGCCCCATGTTCCTGGCCGGTTACATTCCCGGACAATTTCCAGGCAGGTTTCCACTCCCGCTTCTTTTTCTTTCAGTCTATGCTCCGGTGCTGATACTGTCCCGGCTTGCAAGGCATAATAGCCATCCAGACATTTCCCGGGAGTCCGGGCAGCCGAAAGCAGTACAGACCATACAAGCTTTCCAAATACAAGAGCATGCCAGATCTGCGCCTGAGGACAGTCTGAATGGAATTCTCTATGAGGTATGCGACGTTATGGTATTGATCGGCAGTTATCTGATGCTTTTTTCTGTTCTCGCGCGGTTCTTAAGCAGCGCCGTATGGATTCCGCAGCCCGTCACGGCACTCCTTTGCGCAGTTTTTGAAATGACGACCGGCATCCGTCAGATCTGCCTGACATTTCCTCCTGCACTTTGCCTGCCGGCCTGTGCGGCCTGTGCTGCATTCGGGGGAATTTCCGGGATATTTCAGACCCACAGTGTCATCGCATACGATTCCCTGTTCGAGCAGGGCAGAAAAAATGCCGGATTTGACATCCGGCATTATGTAGGTTGGAAGCTCCTGCATGCAGGACTTTCCGCATTGATTCTTACTGTTCTTCAGCTGTTGCTTCCTCTGGGGTCTCCTCTACGGTTGTAACACTGCCTGCCAGCTCTCCACGGTTGGAGGAGACAATGTCATAGCTGGACTGCATGGAAGAAATGAACGCATCGAAGCGGCTCTGGGCACCTTCCATAGAATGGGTGATAATGGTCTGCAGGCTGTTTAACATGTCATCTGTATAGTTGATGGATGCCTGGCGGATGCCATTAGCCTCATTCACAGCCTGATCGATGATCGCCTGGGCCTGGGTCTGTGCATCTTCTACCACACGGTTTGCTTCTGCGTAGGCTTTCTGCATGATCTCATGTTCATTGACCAGTTCATTGGTCTGGGCAGTAGCCTCAGCCACCATGGCATCTGCCTGGGCCCGTGCCTCATTCAGGATCGCATCCTGATTACTGATAATCTTCTGATATTTTTTGATCTCATCCGGAATACGGAGCCGAAGCTCTACCAGCAATTCCTCAAGCTCTTCCTTATTTACCAGGATTTTGGTATTGGAAAGCGGCTGGAACTTACAGCTGTCAATGTATTCTTCAATCTCACCAATTAACTGTTCGATTCTGCTCATGGTTTCTTCTCCTTAACGTTAACGCATTTGGTTATTTATTTGCAAGCTTTTCCCGCACTTTTTCTGCAACAGCAGGATGCAGGAACTCGCTGATGTCTCCCTGATAACCTGCAATCTCTTTTACGATACTGGAGCTTAAATACGAATATTTCAGGTTCGTCGTCAGAAAGATGGTGTCAATATCCGGGGCAATGACCCGGTTTGTCTGAGCCATCTGAAGCTCATATTCAAAATCTGTGATTGCCCGAAGACCTCGCACGATCACATCTGCCTGACACTGATGTACAAAATCAACCAGAAGTCCTCCAAAGGCACGGACCTCTACATTGGGCAGATATGAGGTGACATCTTCTAACATCTTAACACGTTCTTCAACAGAAAACAACGGAGTTTTTGAATTATTCT
>ERZ773162.1116-NODE-1116-length-23615-cov-3.941553_pt1 | contig 23615 bp, 19 predicted proteins | sample MGYA00511113_ERZ773162 | MGnify/ENA primary metagenome ERZ773162 (study PRJEB29015, sample SAMEA2737807) | human gut metagenome | biome: human gut; feature: human-associated habitat; material: faeces | place: China | collected 2012 ... | reverse complement strand
TGCTCAGATGGCAGCAGAGACTGCAACCAAAGCAGCCCTCATTCATGGACTTAAGACTGTAGATGTATTCGTAAAAGGACCGGGATCAGGACGTGAAGCTGCAATCCGTGCCCTTCAGGCATGCGGTCTTGAAGTTATCAGTATTACCGATGTTACACCGGTACCGCATAACGGATGCCGGCCGCCAAAACGTAGAAGAGTTTAATCAGGAGGGTATGAGAGATGGCAGTAAACAGAACACCTGTGCTTAAAAGATGCCGGTCTTTAGGTCTGGACCCGGTATATTTAGGAATTGATAAAAAATCCAACAGAAATTCTCAGAGAGCTAACAAGAAGATTTCCGAGTACGGACTTCAGCTGAGAGAGAAACAGAAAGCAAAATTCATCTACGGCGTTCTGGAGAAGCCGTTCCGTAATTATTACAAAAAAGCTGATCGTATGAAAGGTATGACTGGTGCAAACCTTATGATCATGCTTGAGACCAGACTGGACAACGTGATCTTCCGTCTTGGATTTGCACGTACCCGTCAGGAAGCTAGACAGATCGTTGACCACAAACATGTACTGGTTAACGGAAAACAGGTAAACATCCCGTCTTATCTTGTAAAAGCTGGTGACACTGTAGAGATCAAAGAGTCCTGCAAAGGATCTGATCGTTACAAAGCTGTACTTGAGACCACCGCTGGAAGACTTGTTCCGGAATGGCTTGAGTCCGATCAGGAGAACCTGAAAGGTGTTGTGAAAGAGCTTCCGACCAGAGAGATGATCGACGTACCGGTAAACGAGATGCTTATCGTCGAGCTCTATTCTAAATAATTAGGAACCGGAAATGATATCACCCAACACAGAACAGGAGGGGCTTTTTAGTGGTAGTATTTAATAAACCCAAGATTGAAATTGCAGAGATTTCAGAAGATAAAAAATACGGCAAATTCGTAGTGGAACCATTGGAAAGAGGCTATGGCACAACGCTTGGCAATTCCCTTAGAAGAATTATGCTTTCCTCTTTACCGGGAGCTGCTGTAAGTCAGGTAAAGATTGATGGTGTACTTCACGAATTCAGCTCCATCCCGGGTGTAAAAGAAGATGTGACGGAAATCATCATGAATATCAAGAGTCTCGCAATCAAGAACAACAGCGATTCTGAAGAAGCGAAAGTTGCTTACATTGATTTTGAGGGCGAGGGTGTTGTAACCGCAGCTGATATTCAGTGCGATCCGGATATCGAGATTCTCAATCCGGAAGTGGTGATTGCACATCTGAACGGTGGCGCAGACAGCAAGCTTTACATGGAACTGACCATTACCAAAGGTCGCGGATATGTAAGCTCCGATAAGAACAAGAATGAAGAGCTGCCGATCGGTGTGATTGCAGTAGATTCTATCTATACTCCGGTAGAGCGTGTGAATCTGAAAGTTGAGAATACCCGTGTGGGTCAGATTACCGATTACGATAAACTGACTCTGGACGTATACACCAACGGAACCCTGGCTCCGGACGAGGCTGTCAGCCTGGCAGCGAAAGTTCTGAGCGAGCATTTGAGCCTGTTCATTGATTTATCAGAGAATGCCAAATCTGCAGAGATCATGGTAGAGACTGAGAGCGATGAGAAGGAGAAAGTTCTTGAGATGAATATTGACGAACTGGAGTTATCCGTTCGTTCTTATAACTGTCTGAAGAGAGCTGGAATCAATACCGTTGAGGAGCTGTGCAACCGGACATCTGATGACATGATGAAGGTTCGTAACCTTGGTCGTAAGTCCCTGGAGGAAGTCCTTGCAAAACTCAAAGAGCTTGGTCTGGAACTGAACCAGAGCGAGGAATAAGAACTATAAGCTGCCTGCGCCGATAAGTCCAAAGATGCACGGCGCAGGTAGATATCTGTAAGTTGACAGCCAGACCCCTGGACAATAAGTCCGATGATGCGTGTGCAGGGGCGCAACGAAAATGGAGGAAATGAAAAATGGCAAAATATAGAAAACTCAGCAGAACTTCTGCACAGAGAAAAGCACTGATCAGAGGACAGGTAACTGCACTTCTGGCAAATGGCAAGATCGTTACTACCGAAGCTAAGGCTAAAGAGATCCGTAAAGTCGCTGAAGGCCTGATCGCTCTTGGTGTAAAAGAGAAAGATAACTTCGAGACCGTTAAAGTTACCGCTAAAGTTGCTCGTAAAGACAAAGACGGTAAGAGAGTAAAAGAAGTAAAAGACGGCAAGAAAGTTACCGTATATGATGAAGTAGAGAAAGAGATCAAAAAAGATCTCCCGTCCAGACTTCATGCAAGAAGAGAAATGATGAAAGTCCTCTACACAGTAAAAGCTGTAGAAGAGGGCAAGAAGAAAGCAAAAGAAGTAGACATGGTTGCTAAGATCTTTGATGAGATCGCACCGAAGTATGCTACCCGTAACGGTGGATATACCCGTATCGTAAAGATCGGACAGAGAAAAGGTGACGGAGCAATGGAAGTACTTCTTGAGCTGGTATAAGTTCATCCGAGTATTTGAGATCCCGCAGAAGCAATTCTGCGGGATTTTTGTTTGCGTGCCTTGTGGCGCACGATTCTAACGTTCTATAACTCTGACGGGAGTATTTTTATATTCTTCTGTCAGAGCAAATCGTTCTCTGAGTCCATCTGTAATATAGACTTCTTCTGAATCAGTAACAAACACAGCTTCAAAATCATCACTTTGCATCCACAGCTCAGCAGATTTTTCAAGACCCATAATAAAAAGTGAAGTAGAAAGTCCGTCACAGATCATACCATCATCTCCAATAATGGTAACAGAGAGCAGATGACTGTCTGCTGGCCGACCGGTGGTAGGATCCATAATGTGCCAGTACCGCTTTCCGTCCTGCTCAAAATAACGCTCATAGCCTCCGGAAGTCACCACGGACTGATCACTGACAGATACAACCATCATAGGTTTTGTAGTGACAGGATTCTTGATAGCGACTTGCCAGGGAGAGCCATCCGGTTTATTTCCAATGGTCTGTACATTGCCTCCAAGATTTAGAAATGCGGAAGTAATGCCTTCTTTTTTCAGAAGATCAGCCACCTTTTGACCGGCATAACCTTTGGCGACACTGCCCAGATCAATCTCCATTCCAGCAGGAAGTACAACATCTCCAGAGGAAGAATTGTATTGAATCCGGGTATAATCTACAAGAGATAAAAGATTAGAGATAGTGTTGTCGTCTGGTATTTGATATCTTCCGGTAGTAAAACCCCAACTTCGCACAATAGGATAGATAGAGATATCAAGTGCACCATCTGTACGCTGGCACATATTCAATGCTTTCGTTATTAAATCATTGGCATAACCGGTAACTGTACCATAACCGTTCTGATTGATAAGTGCTATTTCGCTGGTGCTCTTCGTCACAGAGAGAGTATCTTCCAGTGTATTGATCAGTTTTTCCGCATCATCTAAAAGAGCAGCATCCCCATAGATTGTAAAGTCCATAAAAGTATCCATGGCATAGAAAGTCTTTTCCTGCGCATCAGTAGATTTTGTACATCCGGTAAGGGTTACATAGATGGAAAGTGACAATAGGACAGCGATATATTTTTTCATAAAAGTACCTTTCTGATAAAAAAATTCAAGTGAGTTATTTAGAATGTTATTCTGGTTGACAATTAAATCACAATCTGATATGTTTTGTTCGGTTGGTTATAATAAACTAACATATATTTAAAATGAATATCAAATACTTTGAAATATTCAATAAAATATACTTGTTAGATATAACTCACTGTAGGATTATACCACGGTGAATACCGACTTTCAACAATAAAACAGGGAGGTACATATGAAAAAGATTCATAAAAAAGTGATGGCACTGTTGTTGGCTGCGTTGATGATTACATCTGTGATGGATACCCATGTACAGGCGGAATCCTCGATGGAAGCAAATAACATAAGTGTCGTGAATGATGGAACAGGAGATGCAGAAGAAGTCTCTGATGTTGAGAAAAAAGACATGGAAGAGAATAAAGATGAGACGGAGAAGAAAGAAGAATCCGATGTTGAAGAAGCAGATACGGAAGCGGTAAAAGAGAAAGTGGAAGGGTCGGCAGATGATGAAGAAAAGAAAGATGTAGATACCTACAAGGTAAAAAATGAGGTTGTAGGACTGGCTGCAAAGAAAGCACCGACGGAGGTGAAATCTTGTACGGTATCAGGATTCATGCCGGAAATATTAAATCTTGAATTTAGTGATATGGACTGGATGAATGCAATTACAACTGTAACTGTAAATGATAGTTCATATAGAAATGGAAGTCTTAGTTTGACGTATGATACTGACTTATGGGAAGTTGGAAGTACAACAGGTGCCTATGGAAGCTATACTGCTTTGAGAATCTGCAATCCATCTTCCTATCCGGCCACTGTAAAGATTTCAGCTACTGATTATGAAGATATTGTAATAAAAGTAGAAAAAGATAGATCGAAATATCCTTATGTTTACACTGCAACCATTGAATCCAATGGTTCAGGAGAGAGCCCAGATACACCGTCCGCAGAATCCCATGCTATCACAGTAGAAGCATCTGAATATGGTACAGTAACTCCTGATAAAGCGGCTGCAAAAGCAGGGGAGACAGTCACTCTTAGTGTAGCAGCATCTAAAGGTTATGAACTGAATTCTCTGACAGTTACAGGAACAAGCAGTAAGGTTGTTGATACAACCAAGACAACAGATGGTACATATACCTTTATCATGCCAGGTGAGGAAGTGAAAGTAACTGCGACATTTAAGGAATATGTTCCGGGACAGATCACCGTTTCCAACGTGACTCTGAGTCAGGATTATTTTGGACAAAAATGGTATTTTACTTTTGACATAAATGGATATGCGAAAAAGATTACAGCTTTTAAAGTAAACACTACCGATTGGACGAAAGATACCTCAGCGCCTTCTCTTGGAGGTCGGTATTATCCTAATATTAATGAAAACAGAATTGAAGTGGCTGCGATGAACTTTTCTCCAGCATCTGGGGCTGAAGTGTTGCAGAGTGGTGACAGCATTGCAATCTCAGCAACAGGCTATGATGATCTCAAGTTGAAGTTTGTTGTTGATAAGAAGGGAACAGCGTCTCTGGTCGCAGATGATGGAAAAGGTGACCTATATGAACTTCGTGTGAAGATCGATGGAACTTTTGAAGCGGCAATTGTCGGACAGAAAGACTACGACGGTGTATCCGGTGCCACCTCAGGTGGCACCAGCTCTAATAAGAACAGTGCTGTGACAGTTTATGGTGCGTTGGTTAAGAAAGAATCAAAGGTACAGGACAGTGATTGGGAACCTCTGAATCATCAATCAAATATCAGCTTAAATGGGAAGAAATGCAAAGTAAATATCGTTCCAGATACGGCAAGCGGAACTCCTGAGGCCAGCGACAGTGGCATGAAAGGTGTTTATCTGACTTTGAGCAGTGATCTGACACTAGATGGAACGCCAAAAGATGCAGGAAAATATCTGATTTCTATTTCGGTTGAAGATGCTCAAGGTCGTACAGCTGTCAGCAATGCATTACCATTTGTAATCTATACCGGCGAAGAGACTCTGGAAGATCAGATTAAAACTGAGAATCTGAAGCAATATTCAAATGGCCTCTATGCATGGGATATTATGGAGCCATGGGCAATCAAGAATTTTGGCAGCAATGTGGATGGCGAAAAAGAGAGTGTTCGTGTGCCGAAGGATCTGGAAGTATGGTTTGGTTCCCATCAGAGTGGAACCTATGGATATCTGGGATATGATATCACATGGGATCAGGTAAAAGCGGGAAATATTCCGCAGACACTGTATATTCCGGATGGCTGCTCACTGACTCTGACCAATATGGAGATCTTAAGCAGCGTGCGGATCGTTGTTGAATCCGGTGGAAAGCTGACCCTTTCAGATTCTGTTGTGCAGGGAATCATTGATGTGCAGGGCGGTGGTACATTCTCCATGAACTATGATGCATTTAATGGAGTGTTTACTACAGGAGCTTCGGTGTGCGGACAGGTGCGTCTGGCTGATGGCGCAATTCTTGAAAATGCAGCTATTTATTCGCATACTAATTATCTGGCTAACGGAAATAAGACAGATCGCTCCAATGATGATCCAGTCGTGCAGACAACAGGAAATGTGACTGTCAAAGGTCAGGTCTATATCAAAGGAGACGAGGCAAAAAACACCGGAAAAGGTCAGACTGCACTTGGAGTGAAGAATGGAACTATAACACTGGCAGATGATGCAGTGCTGGCTACCTACGGCGGTGGTGGAAATGTTCAGCCGTATGCAGAAGGTGGAAATGCATTGAAGCTTGAAAATGGAACAGTTACAGGAAATGGTCAGCTGATCGCCATTGGTGGAGCTGTGTTATGGGGAAAAGGCGGAACAGCAGTAGCAGGCTCAGGTGCCATCAGTACAAAGTCGGCATTATTGCAGGGTGCAACTTCCCGTGAGACAATGAAGGCAGAACCTGGAAAGGCAGCAGAGACAAGTATATGGGTTACAAGTCCGAACCGTTATGTAAAGGACGGTACCTGCATTGATGGGGCAGATGATCCGTTAGCAGATCTCTACTGGACAGCCGGAGGTGTTGAAGCAACACCGAAAGCAGAGACACTTACGAAATACACAGAGCTGACAAATATGTCTAATAATGAAAAGCCAGAGATTGATAAGAACCCGGGCAATGGAAGCTCAGCAGGTGTGAGCAGCAGCTCTGGCAGTCATAAGCATAAACACAGCAGTTCTGGAAACGGTTCCGATAACAGTGCTGCTACGAGCGTACAGGCTGCGGCAACCAGCTTTGCAGAAGCAGTGAGCGGTACTGCCACAGCAACAAATACAAAGACAACTACAACCTTAGCAAACTTGCAGGCAATTGCGGCAGCTGAAAATGCGAAGAATGCAGAAGCAGTTTCTGGCATAGATGAGGAAACTGAGGAGGCAGAGTCTGTAATAGTCAGTGAGAATGCTGCATCCGATGATACAGACAGCAAAACAGAGGTTGTTGTAGAAGATAAGGCATCTGATGCTCAGGGACAGAAGAAGGGTAGCATACCTGTAGTTCCGATTGTTGGACTGCTGGCAGTGGCAGGAGGAATGCTGATCTTCCTTGCAGGACGCAAAAAAAAGAAATAAGACAACAAACAGAATATATCGCAGAAAGGAAACTGTCGTTTTCATGAGTAAAATCAGAAAGCGGCAGTTTTCATTTTAAGTAAAAGGATGTATAATAATATAAATAATTTGATGCGATAAACTGGAAAAGCACAAAGAGAAAAGGAGGATCGATGTATGGCAACGATTTGGACTGATAAGAAGAGAAGTTTATTTTTTGGCTTACCTTTGAGTTTCACGAAATACATCTGTACAGATGAAAAATTTATTGTAGAGGCAGGAATGTTATCTACCAGAGAGGATGAGATCCGTCTGTACCGAATCCTGGATCTGACATTGGAAAGATCGTTCATGCAGCGTATCTTTGGTCTTGGGACCATCAAATGTGACACCATGGATAAATCCATGCCAAAGCTTGAGATTAAAAATATAAAGAAATCCAGAGATGTAAAAGAGATGATCTCTGAAGCAGTTGAAAAAGAGCGCGTGAAGAAGAGAGTATCTTCCCGTGAAAATATGATGTCATATGGTATGGATTGTGACTGCGACTGTGATTCTGATTGTGATCATGAGGAGGACATGGATCAGTGATAAACGAGGTAATGTATGGATTGGGAAGTAAAAGCTCTGTGATCAGAGAATTATTTTCCTATGGTTTGGAACGGAAAAAAGTAGTAGGAGCGGACAAGGTCTATGACTTCAGTCTGGGAAATCCAAGTATTCCTGCACCGCATCAGGTAAAAGATGCCATTGCAAAGCTGTTGGAAGAGCCGGCAGAAGTGCTGCACGGATATTCCCCGGCATCAGGTGATCCAGGAGTAAAAGAGACACTGGCACAGTCAGTAAACCGTCGGTTTGGCACACATTTTACAGGTGCAAATTTTTACATGACCGTTGGAGCAGCAGCTTCCCTAAGCATCTGTATCAATGCGGTGACGAACCCTGGCGATGAATTTATCACCTTTGCTCCATTTTTCCCAGAGTACACTGTATGGGTAGAAAATGCAAAGGCAAAATTGCTGATCAATCCGGCTGATACAGAGAGCTTTCAGATTGATTTTGATGCATTTGAGGAGCTGTTGAGCCCAATGACCAAGGGAATCATTATCAACTCTCCCAATAATCCAAGTGGCGTTGTCTATTCTGCAGAGACGATCCAGAAGCTGGCAGATGTCCTTCGCAGAAAAGAAAAAGAGTATGGACATGCCATTTATCTGATCGCCGATGAGCCATATCGGGAAATCGTGTATGAGGGAGTGGAAGTGCCCTATGTACCGAACTATTATGAGAATACCTTTGTCTGCTATTCCTATAGTAAATCTCTGTCTCTTCCGGGAGAGCGTATCGGTTACATTATCGTGCCCGATGAGATGGAAGATTCCAAACGTGTGATGGCAGCAGTCAATGGTGCAGGACGTGCACTGGGATTTGTGTGTGCACCAGTACTGTTCCAGCGTGTGGCAGCTATGTGTGCTGATGTGCCAAGTGATATTGCAGCCTATGCAAGGAACAGAGATCTTCTTTACAACGGACTGACAGAGCTTGGATATGAGTGTGTGCGCCCCCAGGGAGCCTTTTATCTGTTTGTGAAATCACCAGAACCAGATGCCAACGCATTTTCTGAGAGAGCGAAGAAGCATGATGTGCTGGTAGTTCCAAGCGACAGTTTTGGCTGCCCGGGATATGTGAGAATCTCCTACTGCGTGGCAGAGAAGACCATCGTGGATTCCATGCCGGCATTCAAAGCAATTATGGAAGAAGTAAAGGCGGAGCAGAAATAACCAGTAAAGAAGCCACCCATCAATTTTTATTGGGGTGGCTTCCTGTTGTTATATTTTCGAATTTCTAAAACTTCACTTGCGTTTACAAGCAACACGTGATACTATCAATTCTGTAATCAATAAATCATAAAATCTATCTTAAATCAAGAGAAAGATTCCAACGAAAGTAAGCGAAAAAAAGTATTTTTGTTAATGAAAAGTAGTGGATAGTATTCGCTTATAGTGTAGCTACATAAAGAAAGGAGATATAAAAATGAATTGCATTTTGTATATATATTGCATATACTATACATAACATATAAATATATTTTGCATATAATATAGGAGAAAAATTATGGCGGAGCAGGTATTAATTCAATTTCGAGCAGATAAGGAATTAAAACAGGAAGTGGCTGATATCTATGAGCAGTTGGGAATGGATCTTCCTACAGCATTTCGAATGTTTATGGTACGAAGCAGAATTGTGAGAGGTTTACCATTTGAAGCAACACTGCCTGAAAAAAAGGTTAGCGTAGAGGAAGCTGTGCAGGCATTTTCTGAATTGCGTAAACAGGCAAATGATTTACCTGAATTTACGGCAGAAGAAATAGAAGCGGAGATAGCGGCTGCACGTTCAGAAAAAAGGGGAATATAATGAAATATTATGCAGTTATAGATACAAATGTACTTGTGGCGGCATTGTTTTCCAAGAAGAAAGATGCTGCCACTGTAAAAGTAGTAGATGCAATATTTAGAAGGCAGCTGATTCCTTTGTATCATCCTCTGATACTACAGGAATATATTGAAGTTCTGCATCGGGAAAAATTTTATTTTTCAAATGAAAATATAGAAGATACTTCAGAAGAAGTTGGTTGACAAACCCACTTCAATCGTTTACGATAAACATGTCTGAAAACGTCGGTAGTTCCAGCCGATGATTTCCCAAAACATAATTGAATATTGTCAGTACCGATCTTTCTGGCATTCCGTCTAGTGTCGCAAAGTGTGTGTACGACTCAAGAGGATTGTAAAAATGAAGAAAAATAAAATATGGAAACGTGTAGGAGCAGTTATATTAAGTACCGCTCTTCTTTTTGGCACCCTTCAGACAGGTGTAATGGCAGAGGAAACGGTCGGTCAGGATACAAATGAAGAAGAACTGCTGTCTGAGGAAGTAGTATCAGAAGATGAGCCAGCAGAAACAATATTGCCAGAGGAAGTGTCATTAGAGGAAGAGGTGGAAGATACAGCAGAAATGGATTCTGATACGGCAGAAGCGGAATCAGAAGTCAGTGAATTAACTGCTGAAACTGGAGAGTCAGAAACTGACCTGCAATATCATTTTACAGAGGGGGATGTAGCATCGATCCTGACCTGGAAGGAACAGTATTTTTCAGAAGGGTACGAGCAGTTGCTGTCACAGGATGAGTCCTGGTGGGATGGTTTGTATGATTATGAGCGGGACCTGGCGGAATTTCTGGTCAGTATTGCGCCGGATATTTCGGAACAGGTGTATCTGGGGCAGGATCTGGAGCAGTGTCTGGAGATTCTGGATACTGGGGTGAGTGCGGATGAATTTTTCTGTGGAACCGTATTTGAAGGTTTGGAAAAAGAAGATCTGCAGGCACTTCAGCAGGAAGGCGGCAGTCTGGAAGCACTGGCAGAGACATCAGAGGAAGCACTGGCGAAACTGATTGTCAGCTACACCGGATACAATGGAACCGGTCATGGGAAAATCTTCAAGCTGACGCTGGGAGGGCAGCCGGCATTCTGTCTCCAGCCGGGAAAATCTGCCAGGACAGGTTATGTCTATAAGGCAGGCGAAGGGGAGTATGAGATCCGAAACGATGGTCTTGGAAATCTGATCGCACAGGTATCTGTGGGCACAGAAAATTATGTGAGCATACAGATCTCCATCTGGCTGTATCAGAGCAGCACGACATTGTCTATGGAGCAGGTGGTAGCACGGACTGTTGCCATGCTCAATATCAGTTCCCCGGAGGCTGCAGACAAGATGGCTTCCAATGTGTGGAACTATTATCAGTTGGCGGGGAGCGGATCGCAGACGTATTACATTTACCATTCGGACAATCCGAATGCTCAGATTACTGGATTGAAGGATCAGCCGGAATTGTTCAAGGGGAAAAATCCGGTGGAAATGCCTTCTGAAAGTGAAGTCGTGCTCAAGATCAATAAGACAGACTGGCAGACAGAAGTAGGTCTTGAGGGCTGTATGGTGGACATTTTTGAAAACGGAGCATGGATTGGCGTAGTCACCACAGATGAAGATGGAGAAGCTTCTTTTACGGTAAAAAAATCCAAGGAGGAGTTTGAAAAAAATACCTATACATACAGCATTCGAGAGCACACAGCACCAAATGGCTATGTGTGGGAGGAGCGCACCGATTCCAGGACAGGAAAGGGCGGCGATACGCTGGAATTTCCCATTACCAATGAGCGGACACTGGGAGCAGTAGAACTGGTCAAATATGATACAGAAGCGGAAGACGGAATCCATCAGGGAGATGCAATACTGGATGGCGCAGTCTATGGTATCTATGCGGCAGAAAATATTGAACATCAGGATGGAGTGACCGGAATCATTTACGGAAAGGATGAACTGGTGGCACAGGAGGTGATCGGAAAGAGTCCGAAACGCAATTCAGCTGGATATATTTTAAATACAGATGGTTCCAGACATATTGAAAATAAATGGGGAACTATTGCCTATGAGGATACACCGGGGAGAACTTTGTTTGGAGATCTGGAACTGGGAAAATATTATATTAAGGAAATCCGACCATCGGAAGGATATATGTTTGATGAGGCAGTATATGATGTGACAGTTTCTTACAAAGATCAGATGATAAAGATCGAAAAGAGAGATGAGACTGCCAGCGAGGCAAAGAATGAGCTGACAGTAGATGATGAAAGTGCTTCTCATACGGTCTATTCCGGTGACTATGTGGTGAAGCAGGGAATAGAATTTATCAAGACATCGGATAATACGTACCAGACAGAGCTGGAAGTGATGGAAGGAGCAGGATTTTCTGTTTATCTCATCAGCAATCTGTCAGGAGTTAAAAACGGGAGCATTCGGCCAAAGACAGGCACATGGAGTGAAGCCGATATCATGACATTTTATGATTATGATTTCACCAAAGAGCCGACGGCAATGGTATATAAGCGGACCGGACACGAGGAGTGGACCAACGGTGATAAGCGGTGGCTGGAAAAGGTGGATGGCCTTAATAAATATCGGGTGAAAGAGATGTTCACTGACAAGAACGGGCGGATCATTACTCCGGAGCTCCCTTACGGAACCTATGTGTTTGTGGAGACCACCACGCCGGAACATCATGTGGCGGCCAAACCATTTCTTGCATTTATCACAAAGGATGGAGGCGTGGTATATACGGATGCTACGAAGCAGAAAATCGAGAAGGTCTATACGGTGGAGGAAGGAATCCGCTATGGCGATCATGCTGGTGCAAAGGCGAGAGAAGGCCGTGAACTTCAGAAACAGCGGATCATCAACAATACGATCACAAAGTCCTTTCTACGTCTGGTGAAGGCTGATGAAGAATTTATAAAACAGCCAGGCGAGTACATTAAAGCAGAGGAAGTGGTGCGTGGAACGGTACTGAAGGAAGGGGCATCCTACCGGCTTCGCTGTCTGACCATGGAACTCAGTGAGGAAAGTCTGATCGCATTAAACTGGAAATACGATAAGGATGGCTGGATGAGCTATTATGATCCGAATGCCAAAGAGATGACCGGCACAGCTGACAAGCCATTCTGCCCGGTGTTTCTCAAAAAAGGCGGACGGATCCTGGACTGCTATATTACTCTTCCACAGGAAGTGCCCATTGGAACCTATGAACTGACTGAACTGACGGCACCATCTGGCTATGTGGTAAATGGGAGCGAGCAGACCGTAACAGATATAAGTGAGGGAAGAGAGAGTGGTTATAAGATCACGGAGACACCTCAGCGGAAACTGACATTTACCATCAATAATGGATCGGTTTATCCAGATGGACAGATGGGTGAAAATAAATATGCAGTGTGTGACCAGTATGGGAATCTGACGGTAACGGTACTGCAGAAAAATCAGGAGCAGAAGGGAATCTTACGGCTGTACAAGCATGGAGAACAGCTTGCAGGAACAAGGTCGGTGGAAGAGACCAATGGAATGACCGGACTTGAATTTGTTTATCAGGATGCACCGGTGGAAGGTGCCAGCTTCCAGATCATTGCTGCAGAAAATATCTATACGCAGGAGGTGACGCAGGATCTGTTCCTGTTGTATCAGGCGGATATGAAGGAATATCTGATCCACAAAAAGGGTGACGTGGTAACGACGATCAATACAGACCGGTATGGATGGGCTTATGCGACCAACCTTTATATAGGAAAGTATAAGATCATGGAGACCATTGCTGGAGATGGATTTGTGCTCAATCAGGAAGTGAAGGAATTCGAGATTACACCGCAGGAGCAGACGATAAATTTTGATATTCAGAGTGTGCAGTACAAAAATGAGCGCCAGCGGCTGCAGATCGAGGTACAGAAGAAGGATAAAGAAAATGAAATGCCGCTTTACGGAGCAGTCTTTGGGCTGTATGTGACAGAGGATATTTACACTAATATTGTGTATGATGCAGTAAGTGGAAAATGGATCATCCGGGATGCCCCTGTAGTTGCAGTGCCAGCAGGAACATTTATAAAAGCCTGCGTGACTGGAATAGATGGAAAAGGAATCTTTGCAGGAGAATTGCCTTTGGGGAAATATGAGATCAAGGAATTGACACCGCCGACAGGATATTTGCCTACGGAAGAAACTGTATTGGTGGATGCTTCTTATGACGGACCATGTGGCGGACAGTTTGTACGGATACAGAGGCATGTGGGAAGCTTTCATAATGAAAGATCAGACAAGCCCACACCAGTACCGGAGACACCGAAACCAGGCGGATCCAAGCGAACCCACAGAGAAGAAGAGATTCCAGTCGTACCACAGCCCGCACCAGTAGAGAGCCCGACGACAGGCGACAGTGCACCATTACTCTTACTAGGGGTGGCGGGTGTGCTGGCTTTATTGGGAATTGGAATGATTGGAATTGTAGAATCCAGAAGGAGAAGAACAAAGTAAGAGCTTAGAACTGGAAAGGGGCAGTGGGTGAGAATAAGCTGCGCTGTATGACTTGGAGCGAACAGGGAAGTTCCGCTGTACTGGCTGACGCGTACACAGCATGTGTACGTGCTCAGACAGTATTGTGGGGCTTTTCTGTCCGATACATGTCATACGAGCTCTTATCTCACCCACCGCCCCTCGCGGTACTGAGTTCTTACATTTACATCTTCTCCGGTTCCGGATAATCCACTCCGAAGGTCTCTACGGTTACTGTTTTCATAACCTGCGGAACGATCGGTTTATCACGATAATCAGTATCGGTCTCAGCAATCTTATCTACCACATCCATACCTTCGGTTACTTTTCCGAAAGCAGCATAAGCACCGTCCAGATGCGGAGCATCTTTATGCATGATGAAGAACTGGCTTCCGGCACTGTTCGGCATCATGGTACGAGCCATGGAAAGAACACCAGCGGAATGTTTCAGATCATTTTTGAAACGATTCTGATTGAACTCTCCTTTGATGGAATAGCCTGGGCCGCCCATACCGGTTCCGTCCGGGCATCCGCCCTGGATCATGAAACCTTCGATCACGCGATGGAAGATCAGACCATCATAGTAGCCTTTCTTTACCAGACTGATGAAGTTGTTGACGGTGTTCGGAGCAACCTCCGGATACAGTTCTGCTTTGATGACGCTGCCATCGTCCATTTCAAATGTAACAACAGGATTCTGTGCCATATTTTTTATCTCCTTTTCTCTATGCCCTTTTGGACAGGACATTGTTAGTTCTTATTTTAACGGATTTAGTCGGATTCGTAAAGAGGGCGCGATTTTTGTCGGAGTTTCAGTGGATTTTTGCAGTCAGATGGGGTACAGTAGAGAAAAACAGAGTCGCATCCGGATTTTGAGATGTCGGAAAGCAGGAGAAGGATATATGAGTACAGAAGAAATTTATCAAAATATCATAGAAGAAGCAGAGAGCCTGGAACAGGAGTTAATTAAACTTCGCCGGGAATTTCATCAATACCCGGAACCAGGATGGATGGAGATGCGGACATCCGCCCGTATCGCGGAACTGCTGGAAAGCTATGGATGTGATCAGGTGTTAATGGGAACAGAAGTCTGCAAGGCAGATGCCAGAATGGGTGTACTTGAGGAAAGGCTACTGGAACAACATTATAAGGAAGTAAGTGCGCTGGGGCAGGTGTCGGAAGAGAAGTTAAAGAAGACTTGCGGAGGATTTACTGGTGTGATCGGTATTCTGCATGGAAAATTGTCAGAGGAGAGGGCTGCTTCGGAAGAGGCGTCAGAACGGGCATCAGAGAATCAGGTGCTGGCATTCCGGTTCGATATAGATGCTCTTCCAGTGACAGAGTGCGAGAACATGGATCATTTTCCGGAAAAGCAGGGATTTCGGTCAAAATGTCCAGGCTATATGCATGCCTGCGGACATGACGGACATATTACAGTGGGGCTTGGAACGGCAAAGATACTTTGTGGTATAAAAGATCAGCTTCGTGGAACTATAAAATTTATTTTTCAACCGGCTGAGGAAGGTGTCCGCGGTGCAAAAGCCATTGTAGAGAAGGGACATCTTGACGATGTGGATGTAGTGCTGGGTGCGCATATGAGTGGCAAGGAGGATCAGAAGCAGTGCATGATCGGAATTGGTGATGGCCACAGCCTGGCAACCACGAAGATGGATGTGGAATTTCATGGAAAGGCTGCCCATGCGGCTGCAGCACCGGAGGCAGGTAATAATGCCATGCTGGCTGCAGCCACGGCAATCTTGAATCTCCATGCGATCCCAAGATACAGTCATGGTGATACCAGAGTGAATGTGGGAAAACTTGTGGCAGGCAGTTCCAGAAATGTGATCTGTGAGTCTGCTCACATGGAGATGGAAGTGAGGGGAATGACGGCAGAGGCTAATCAGTATATGTATGATTATGCCTGCCGGATCATTGAAAATGCAGCGCAGATGCATGGGTGTACCAGCCAGATCCGACTGATGGGAGCAGCGACCAACAGTCTCAATACGCCGGAACTGATGGACCGCATGAAAAAGCTGTGTGAAGAGAGACTGCAGTTACCGGTGGTCTATGTGCCAGAAGGTGGTGTGGGAGGCAGCGAAGATTATTCCTGCATGTCAGAGCGGGTGAAGGAGCATGGAGGACAGTCCTGCTATTTTCTGAATCTCAGTAAGTGCCATGCAACTCTTCATAATGACCAGTTTGATTTTGATGAAAAAGCACTGGTCAATGGTGTGAAGGTATTTGCCTGTGCGGCGGTGGAGCTGCTGATGGAAAGTGCATTAGACCCGGCATTTCTGGAGCGTGACCGGCTTCGCAAATCTGGCATTCCGGTAAAGATTGCAAAGACAGAGAGGCTGCTGATCAGGGAGACCATTTCGTCAGATATTCCGGACCTATATGAGATCTGGAAGCAAGGCGGTATGGTGAGGGGGACAGTTCCGGTGCTGAACACACTGGATGAAGAGACAGAATTTATGGAAGCCTATATCCGTCATGCCTATCTGTTCTATGATTTTGGACTGTGGACAGTGATAGAAAAACAGAGCGGACAGATCATAGGACAGGCAGGACTGTTTGTGTCAGAATTGTTAGACGATGCAGTGGAGCTTGGTTACCTGATTGGGCAGTCATACCGTGGAAAAGGCTATGCACAGGAGTGCGGAAGAGCGATCCTCGCTTATGCAGAAGAAGTGCTGGATCTGGAAGAGCTTCATGTGTTGATTGAGAGGACGAATGATACATCCCTCCATGTGGCACAGAAACTTGGATTTGGGCCATATGGACAGGACCAGATTCATGGAGCAGAGACAGCAGAAGATACAGAAACATCCTTGGTACATTGGCATAAAATGTTAATCTGAGTATGAAAAATAAAAACTAATATCTGGAAGCGGCTGAATTTTCTTGAAATTTCAGCCGTTCATGGTATAATGGGCACGTTAGTGTGGGTCTTTTGGCCCATGTAAAGATAATGAATCATGAGAAATGCAGGAGGCAGCCCCATGATAAAAGCAGAAAACGTCACTTTCGAATATGATCGACTGGACGAAGAAGGAAATATAGAATCAAAATTAACAGCGGTGGATCATCTGAGCCTGAAGATTGAGTCAGGAAGTTTTATTGCGGTTCTGGGACATAACGGTTCTGGAAAATCCACGTTTGCAAAGCATATCAACGCACTTCTGACACCTACAGATGGAACTCTGTGGGTCAATGGCATGGATACCAAGGATGAGGAACATCTGTGGGATATCCGCCAGAATGCTGGAATGGTATTTCAGAATCCGGATAACCAGATCATTGGAACAATCGTGGAGGAAGATGTGGGATTCGGACCGGAGAATCTGGGAGTGCCAACAGATGAGATCTGGACCCGTGTGGAAGAGAGCCTGGATGCAGTAGGTATGCTCAAATATCGTCATCACTCACCCAACAAATTATCCGGTGGACAGAAGCAGCGGGTAGCCATTGCAGGTGTGATGGCTATGCATCCGAAATGCATCGTCATGGATGAGCCGACGGCCATGCTGGATCCTCATGGACGAAAAAGCGTCATTGAGACGGCAAAGAAGCTTAATAAAGAAGAAGGGATCACGGTGATCCTGATCACTCATTATATGGAAGAAGTGATCGAGGCAGACCGGATCTTTGTCATGGATGATGGAAAACTGGTTATGGAAGGAACTCCGAAGGAAGTATTTTCCAAAGTGGAGAAGTTAAAGGAATTGAGGCTGGATGTGCCGCAGGCAACTCTGGTGGCTCACGAACTGCAGCAGAGAGGAATTCCGCTTCCAGATGGAATATTGAACAATGAAGAACTGGTGGATGAATTATGTCGATTGAAATCAAAAATGTAAATTATCTGTATTCGCAGGGGACTTCTTATGAGATGCATGCCTTGAAAAATGTGAATCTGGAGATTCCGGATGGGCAGTTTGTGGGATTGATCGGGCATACAGGTTCTGGAAAATCCACATTGACCCAGCATCTGAACGGATTGGTGAAGGCAACCAGTGGACACATTTATTATAATGGCGAAGATATTTATGATGAAAAATTTTCCATGAAGAAGCTGCGCAGCAAAGTAGGGCTGGTCTTTCAGTACCCGGAGCACCAGCTGTTTGAGACAGAAGTGCTGGCAGATGTGTGCTTTGGACCGAAGAACTTGGGCTTTACGAAAGAAGAAGCAGAAGAGAAGGCCAAAGCAGCCCTTCGGATGGTCGGGATGGGAGAAGAGTATGACAAGAGTTCTCCTTTTGAGTTGTCCGGCGGACAGAAGCGTCGTGTGGCTATCGCTGGTGTGCTGGCTATGGACCCGGAAGTACTGATCCTTGATGAGCCTACAGCCGGTCTGGATCCAAGAGGTCGTGACGAGGTGCTCGACCAGGTCAGCGCACTTCAGAGATCCAGAGGAATCACAGTCATCCTGGTGTCCCACAGTATGGAAGATGTGGCAAAATATGTGGACCGTCTGATCGTTATGAATCAGGGTGAAGTGCGGTTTGACGGAAGACCTGTGGAGGTGTTCCATCATTATAAAGAACTGGAAGAGATCGGGCTGGCAGCACCACAGACGACTTATCTGATGCAGGAATTGAAAAAACAAGGTGCAGATGTAAATACCGATGCTACAACGGTGGAAGAGGCAGCAGATGCCATAGAAGCCTGGCTGAAAGCATCCAAGTAGGAGATTTACCATGATTCGAGATATTACGCTGGGACAATATTATCCCGCAAAATCGGTGATCCATCAGCTGGATCCGCGAGTGAAGCTGGTGGCAACCATGTTGTATATTATTTCTTTGTTTGTGGCAAAGGGAATTTTAGGGTATGTGATCGCAACGATCTTTCTTGCATTTGTCATTCGCACATCCAAGGTTCCATTTAAGTTTATTACAAAAGGATTGAAAGCAATTGTGATGCTTCTGATGATCACAGTAGTATTTAATCTTTTTCTGATTGATGGAGATGTAGTGCTGTGGCATTTTGGCTTTTTAAAAATTACAGATAAAGGTCTGCGTACAGCAATTCTTATGGGTGTCCGTCTGATCTATCTGATCATCGGCTCTTCACTTATGACACTGACCACAACGCCCAATGACCTGACCGATGGTATGGAACGTCTGCTGAATCCGTTGAAAGCGGTACATGTACCGGTGCATGAGATATCCATGATGATGTCCATTGCGCTTCGGTTTATTCCGATCCTGCTGGAAGAGACGGATAAGATCATGAAGGCGCAGATTGCCAGAGGTGCAGACTTTGAATCTGGAAATATTATTCAGAGGGCAAAAGCCATGATTCCGCTGCTGGTTCCGCTGTTCATCTCTGCATTCCGCAGAGCCAACGATCTGGCCATGGCCATGGAGGCCCGCTGTTACCGTGGAGGTGACGGACGTACCAAGATGAAGCCACTTCATTATGAAAGCAGAGACCATATAGCATATGCGGTTGTATGGGGGTATCTGGTACTGATGATCGTGTTTGGACGTCTGCTCAGTGGCACTGTTATTCCGTTTTAAGAAAGGAATTGCATGAAAAGGGTAAAACTTGTGGTTGCCTATGATGGCACCAATTACTGTGGCTGGCAGGTTCAGAAAAATGGGGAGACCATTGAATCCGTTCTGAACCGGTCCATTGGAGAACTGACAGGAGAGGAGATCCATGTGATGGGCTCCAGTCGGACAGATGCAGGTGTTCATGCCTGCGGAAATGTGGCTGTCTTTGACACCGAAGCGAGGATGGCCGCAGATAAATTTTCATATGCATTAAATCAAAGACTGCCGGAAGATATCAGGATCCAGGATTCCTGTGAAGTTCCGGCAGATTTTCACCCCAGATTTCAGAAGACGGTGAAAACCTATGAGTACCGGATCCTGAACCGGGAATTTCCGCTGCCGGCTTATCGGTTCAATTCGCATTTTACATATCGGAAGCTTGATGTGGAGCGGATGAGACAGGCGGCTGCCTATCTGATCGGGGAACACGATTTTCAGAGCTTCTGTGCGGCGGGAGCCCAGGTGAAGACGACAGTACGAACGATCTATGGGCTGGATGTGGAGAAGCAGGGAGACCTGATCATTCTCCGCATTACAGGAAATGGATTTCTCTATAATATGGTACGGATCATTGCCGGTACGCTGATGAAGATTGGACAGGGAGACTGGGAGCCGGAGCGTATACCGGAGATTCTGGCAGGCTGTGACCGCCAGCTGGCAGGTCCCACTGCACCGGCCAGAGGACTGACATTGATGGAGATTCATTTCAAAGGAGAGAAAGGATAACAACAATGGAAAAAGCAGTTATGAAAGAAAATAAAATGGGTATTATGCCCATGGGTAAACTGATCATCACCATGTCGCTGCCGATCATGATCTCCATGCTGGTGCAGGCGCTTTATAATGTAGTAGACAGTATTTTTGTTGCAAGAGTCAGTGAAAATGCACTGACAGCTGTATCTATGGCATTTCCTATCCAGAGTCTGATGATTGCCGTAGGAGTTGGTACAGCGGTAGGTGTGAACGCACTGCTGGCCCGGTCACTTGGTGCAAAAGATATGGACCGTGTAAATAAGATTGCTGAAAATGCAGTATTTCTGGCAGTCATGAGTTATCTCGTGTTTTTGCTGATCGGATTGTTGCTGTCAGAGCCGTTTTTCAGAAGCCAGACAGATATTGAAGAGATCGTGCAGTATGGAAAACAGTATCTGACGATCTGCTGTTGTACGTCTTTTGGTATTTTTGTTCAGATCATGTTTGAACGGATGCTGCAGGCAACAGGGAAAACTTTTTATACCATGATCACCCAGGGAACCGGAGCCATTATCAACATTATTCTGGATCCGATTCTGATCTTTGGTCTGTTCGGCTTCCCGAGAATGGAAGTGGCAGGCGCTGCAGTGGCAACGGTGACAGGACAGATAGTTGCTGCTATTGCGGCAATTATTTTAAATCAGAAGAAAAATCATGAAGTGAAGATCAATATGAAAGGATTCCGTCCTTCCGTGGAAGTGATTGCACAGATCTATGAGATCGGTATTCCTTCTATCGTTATGCAGGCCATCAGTTCTGTGATGACCTATGGCATGAATCTGATCCTGATCTCATTCTCTGCAACTGCGACAGCGGTATTCGGCATCTACTTTAAATTGCAGAGTTTTATCTTCATGCCGGTCTTTGGACTGAATAATGGCGTGATACCGATCGTTGCGTATAATTATGGTGCGCAGAAGAGAGACCGCGTGCTCAGTGCGATCCGTCATGTGATCACTTATGCAGTGGTGATCATGATTTTAGGTCTGGTGATTTTCCAGACGATGCCGGATAAACTGCTCATGATGTTCAGTGCGTCGGAGACTATGCTGGCAATTGGAGTTCCTGCCCTTCGGACGATCTCCTTAAGCTTTCTGCTGGCAGGATTCTGTATCGCAGCCGGAAGTGTATTCCAGGCACTGGGAAAATCTATTTACAGTATGTATGTGTCAGTGGCACGTCAGCTGGTAGTGCTTCTGCCGGTTGCATATGCATTGTCCAGACTTGGCAGAGTGGAGCTTGTCTGGTGGGCGATCCCTATTGCAGAGCTTATGTCTCTGGCTATGACGGTGATCTGCATGATCCACATTAATAAAAATATTATCAGTAAAATCGGAAAAAACAGTTGACATGTGCAGCCAGCTGACATATAATATTTAACTGTGACAAAGCGAGAAAATGTCTGATCCAAAGCCCCGGTAAGATGTTTTTACGTATAAATCAAGAATATTTAATTGAATTTTTACAGGAGGTATACCAATGAACAGTTTCATGGCTAATCCAGCAAAAGTGGAAAGAAAATGGTACGTAGTTGACGCTACCGGATATACATTAGGTCGTCTGGCATCTGAAGTTGCAAAGGTGCTTAGAGGAAAGAACAAACCGGTTTTCACTCCGCACGTAGATACAGGAGATTATGTGATCGTTGTTAACGCTGACAAGATCAAAGTTACCGGAAAGAAATTAGACCAGAAGATTTACTATCATCATTCAGACTACGTAGGTGGTATGAAAGAGACTACTTTAAGAGAGATGCTTGCAAAGAAACCGGAGAAGGTTGTAGAGCTGGCAGTTAAGGGAATGCTCCCGAAAGGACCGCTCGGAAGAGAAATGTTCACCAAACTTCATGTTTACGCAGGCGCAGAGCATCCGCATGCAGCACAGCAGCCGGAAGCACTGACATTTTAAGTAGGATAAGGAGGTAAATATCATGGCTAAAGCAAAATTCTACGGAACTGGCAGAAGAAAAAAATCCATCGCCAGAGTATATTTAGTACCGGGAACTGGTAATATCACTGTTAATAAGAGAAGTATCGATGAGTATTTCGGACTTGAGACCCTGAAGGTTATCGTTCGTCAGCCGCTCGTTGCTACTGAGAATGCAGATAAATTTGATGTTCTTGTAAACGTTCGTGGTGGCGGATACACCGGACAGGCAGGAGCAGTTAGACACGGTATCGCACGTGCACTTCTGCAGGCAGATCCGGAGTACAGACCGATCCTGAAAAAAGCAGGATTCCTGACTCGTGATCCGAGAATGAAAGAGCGTAAAAAGTACGGTCTCAAAGCCGCAAGACGTGCGCCTCAGTTCTCCAAGAGATAATTACGCGTTTCAAAAAGCATTTACAGAAATCCTCAAAACCTTGTGTTTTGGGGATTTTTTACTTGGCATTTTTTCCGAAAGGGATTAAAATTCTGTTATAAAAGCGTTCAAAGCCGACAAATCCTATCAAAAATATTGACGGGAAAACAAAAATAAGTTAAATTACTTATGTAAAGTATACAGGTGCAGAGGCACTTTCTCAAAGATTTCAATGACTTCGGAGGGATATATGTGACGAAAGAGCATGGAAAGAAGAAAAACAGACTGGAAGGTATCGCCCGTTTTATTGTAGAAAAACGCAAGGCGATTTATTTGATTTATATTTTACTGGCGATTTTTTGTTGCTTCTCCGCAGGATGGGTTTCGGTAGACAACACGCTGACGGACTATCTGGCGGATGATACGGAAACGAGCCGCGGCCTCAAGCGGATGGAAGAGGAATTTATTACCTATGCAACGGCGGAGGTTATGGTGGATAACATTTCGTATGCCGATGCGGAGGTGCTTTGTGATACTCTGGAGGATATCGAAGGGGTGAAATCCATCACCTTTGATGATACAACCAAGCATTATGTGGATGGGGCGGCGCTCTTTTCCGTTACCTTTGACGGAGAGAACGACGATCCGCTTTGTGAGGAGTCCTTACATAAAATCGAAACGGAAATGCAGGACTATGATGCGTATATTTCTGCGGAGCTGGGCAACACCAAGGCGGAAACCATCGCGAAGGAAATCAATGTTGTTATGGTGCTGACCTGCGGCATTATTCTGGCGGTACTGCTGTTTACCTCCCGTACCTATATGGAAGTGCCTGTTATGATTATGACCTTTGGCGCGGCGGCGATTCTGAATAAGGGGAGCAACTTTATGTTCGGAGAAATCTCCTTCGTTTCGGACTCCATTGCGATTGTATTGCAGCTT
>ERZ773162.1106-NODE-1106-length-23796-cov-10.731140_pt1 | contig 23796 bp, 20 predicted proteins | sample MGYA00511113_ERZ773162 | MGnify/ENA primary metagenome ERZ773162 (study PRJEB29015, sample SAMEA2737807) | human gut metagenome | biome: human gut; feature: human-associated habitat; material: faeces | place: China | collected 2012 ... | reverse complement strand
GGACCGGTCGTATTCCTGTGGATCACCTTTGGTACCATCTTTGCAGGTGGTGTACATGACTATTTTTCAGGTATGCTTTCTGAAAGAAATAATGGCGCATCTATTTCTGAGGTATGTGGTATCTATCTTGGAGGTGCGATGAAGAACATCATGCGAGTATTCAGTGTTGTCCTTCTGGTTATGGTAGGTACAGTGTTTGCAGTAGGACCGGCTGGACTGATTGTGACTTTGTTGAAAAACAAAGGAATCACAGGTACATTTGCAAGTGCAGAGGTATGGCTGTGGATTATTCTGGCTTATTACTTTATTGCAACTTTTATTTCTATTGATAAGATCATTGGACGGATCTATCCGCTGTTTGGTATTTGTCTGATCGTTATGGCGGTTGGTGTTATCTTTGGTATCTTTACCAACTCTGCATACACCATTCCGGAGATTTGGACTCATTTCACAAATATGCATCCGGATGGAAAACCGATCTGGAGCTTCATGTTTATTACTGTTGCCTGCGGTGCGATTTCCGGATTCCATTCCACACAGTCGCCGTTGATGGCACGTTGTATGAAGTCTGAGAAACAGGGACATTTCGTATTCTATGGTGCGATGGTTGCAGAAGGTGTGATCGCACTGATCTGGGCAGCAGCAGGATGTTCTATTTATAAAATCACAGGTGGTCTGAGTACAGGTCTGAATGATATTCTTGCAAATGGTCAGTCATCAGCAATCTATGATGTATGTATTAAGACTATGGGCGGTGTCGGTGTTGCACTTGCAATGATCGGAGTTATCGTATGCCCGATCACTTCCGGAGATACTGCATTCCGTAGTGCCCGTCTGGTACTGGCAGACTGGTTCAAAGTTGATCAGAATAAGATGCAGAAACGTCTGATGTTATGTGTTCCGCTTCTGGCAGTCGGAGCATTTGTCGGACATCTGGATTATGCAATCGTATGGAGATACTTCAGCTGGACAAACCAGACACTTGCTATGATCGTTCTGTGGACAGCAAGTATGTATCTGTTCCGCGAGAAGAAGAATTACTGGATCACAGCGGTGCCGGCAACATTCATGAGTGCAGTTTCCATGACATATTTCTTCTGTGCAGAAGAGTGTCTGGGACTTTCTACGAAGGTTGCTTATCCGGTAGGAATTATTCTGGCAGCAGCATTCCTTGGAATCTTTATCCATGCTACAAAGAAACCAATGAAAGCATAGTTGTAAGACAGCGTAATTTGAATACATAAAAAGGCAGAATGAATTGACAGAAATGAGATGATGAAAAAATGAAACCACAAAGACTGGGTAATGTATCGATTCCGGATGAAGAATTGATAAAAGATAAAAAAGAATGTAAGAAGATCGGACCTTGTGGCATTGGAAAAAAGGCGGTGTATCTTAGCAGCTTCTATATTGACAGAAGGTATTACATACCGATCAGTTCTGTAAAAAGGATCTTCAAAAGAATCGCCATGAGTAAGGGTGGATTTACAGGAAAAGGAGTATTCGGTACATTATCCTATCTTGTGGTCGTATATGAGGACGGAAAAGAAAAGCAATGTAATTTCAAACATGAAGAAGATGTGGACAGATTTCTTGCGTACATAGAAGAAGAATATCCGGATATTCCGGTACACAGTCTTGAGGCTGAGAGAAAGCTGGCAGAGAAGGAAAGATGGCTGGCAGAAAAGCAAAGAGAAAGAAATGTATCGGAAGAAACAAAAAGATGTCTCGTGAAGCTGGAACAGGCGGAACAGTATCTGAAAAAGCAATCGGATATCTATATGGACTTGAGTCAGTCGGCGAAGAAAAAGCGTACTTACGACAGAAGTAACCCGGCGTATAAATGGGTAGCTCTTGCAATCGTACTGATGGGCGGTGCGGCATTCGTCTATGGTATCTATGCATTGACGACCCATGCAGGATTTGGAATGTATTTCCTTTTGTTTGGTCTGGCTGCAATCTTCTTATTTGCCGGAGCGAATGTACTTCCGACTTCGAAGAATAATAAGAATTATATTGAGAAGCGGCTGACGGAATCGATCAGTCAGATGGAAGAGTATATCAGAGTGTATCCGGATTTTCCGGTACCGGCTCACTATGCACATCCGATTGTGCTAAAGAGAATGCAGGAAATTATGAAAGAAGGGCGTGCGAGAAATATTCCGGAAGCATTGCAGGTTTTGAAAAAAGATCTGAAAGCGTTGAATTCCAGCGTAGTCGTCGAGAAAGAAGAGTATGACGAAGTGGTAGCGATCAAATCGATGTTTCTGGTGATGGATTATAAATAATTTGGCAGATAGAAAATGCGGTCGGCATATATTCTGAGATTATGAGTAAGAATATATTGCCGGCCGTATTTTTGAAATATCAAAGTATACAAGAGAAGATACCAGCGGGAGGTTCTTTGTAGCGCTATGTGTTTGAAAGAAGCCACCGGTGGCGGGTACTTAGATTTTAAGCTTCAATATATATGCTAAAACCAGGAATAGTATTGCGATACATTTCACACCAATAGACACTCCGACATACCCCGGCAGCAAATATCCTTTTTGCTTTTTGCCTAATATTAAAGAAATGATATCGATTATAAAAAAGACGATTAGAACAATTGCAGCACCGAAGATCAGTAGCATAGCATCACCATTATTATGTGTCAGTGCAGTTACGACTCCAACATTTGTAATTGACATCCAGCTGTAGATTATGTATATCATGCATATTAAGTTAAAAATAATATCAAAGACAACTTTTGCGTTTCTTGTTCTGTTCTTCATTTTAATGTCCCCTTTCTTTAAGAGAATTTGGTAATAGCCGGCATTCTTATCAATTTTTTGTTTCTTCTCTTTTGTTGTCTATAATATAAACCATCAAGTAACTTGAAGGTCAATAGTTTTAGAAAAAATAATTTGTAACTGCTTCTGTATTGTGGAAAAATCAGAATATTGGTATAATGAGAACATACATTCGAAGTAGAAAAACTTTGCGAATGAATTTGTGAGTAAAGGAAGAAGGAGAACAGGCATGACAGACAAAGGACAGAGAAGCTATATCGCAATCGACCTGAAATCATTTTACGCATCGGTAGAATGCAAAGAAAGAGAACTGGATCCGATGACGACCAATCTGGTAGTAGCAGACAAAAGCCGTACGGAAAAGACTATCTGTCTGGCAGTGTCTCCTTCCTTGAAATCCTACGGGATACCGGGCCGTGCCCGACTCTTCGAGGTCGTGCAGAAGGTAAAAGAAGTGAATAAAAGACGGATCTGCATGGCACCCGGAAAGAAGTTTGCAGGAGCTTCCGTAGATAATGAAGAAATAAAACTACATCCGGAATTGGAACTGGATTATATTACGGCGGTTCCGAGAATGGCATTATATATGAAATGCAGTACGGAGATCTACAACATTTATCTGAAATACGTTGCACCGGAGGATATCCATGTCTATTCCATTGACGAGGTATTCATGGATGTGACCGATTACCTGAATACTTACCGGATGACGGCAAGAGAGCTGGCTGGAAAGATTATTCGGGAGATCCAGCAGGAGACGTCGATTGCGGCAACGGCCGGAATCGGAACGAATCTGTACCTGTGTAAAGTTGCCATGGATATTGTGGCGAAGCATATTGAGCCGGATCAGAATGGGGTGAGGATCGCAGAACTTAGAGAAATTTCTTATAGGAAGCTTTTGTGGGCGCACCAGCCGATCACGGATTTCTGGCGTGTGGGCCCGGGGTATGCGAAGAAGCTTGCGGAAGTCGGATTATTTACCATGGGAGATGTGGCAAGATGTTCTCTTGGTAAGCCGGGAGAATATTATAATGAAGATTTGCTGTACCGGCTATTTGGGGTGAATGCAGAACTTCTGATTGACCATGCATGGGGATGGGAGCCATGCACGATCGCAGATGTGAAGGCGTATAAGCCCGAAAATAACAGTATGGGTGCGGGACAGGTACTGCATTGTCCATATAATTTCGAGCAGACGAAGATCGTGGTAAAGGAAATGATTGATCAGTTGGCACTGGATCTGGTAGATAAGTGTCAGGTGACAGATCAGATTGTGTTGACGATCGGTTATGATATTAAGAATCTGGAAAACGGAACAAAGAAAAATGTAGGAGAGATCATGACCGACTGGTATGGACGGAAACTGCCGAAACACGCACATGGAACAGCAAATCTAAAGCACTATACTTCCTCATCGAGGCTGATGACACAGGCAGTTGTAAAGCTGTATCATGAGATTGTGAATCCGGATCTTCTGATCCGTCGGATTACGATAGCGGCGAATCATGTGATCAGCGAGAAAGAGGTACAGGAAGAACAGCAGTATGAACAGATGAACCTTTTTACAGATTTTGGAATTGCAAAGAAGGAAAGGGAAGAGAAGAATGAGAAGCTGGAACGGGAAAAGAAGATGCAGAAGGCGATGCTGGACATCAAGAAAAAGTATGGGAAAAATGCAATCTTAAAAGGAATGAATCTGCAGGAGGATGGAACTGCGATGGAACGGAACCGGCAGATCGGAGGACATAAAGCGTGAGAAATGAAAATGTTTCGAAAGAAAATGTTACACAGGTTTCGGGGAAATTACAGAAATCGGTGATCGAAGTGCAGCAAAAGTATGGAGATATTCTGAACCTTCCGCATCATGTATCGGAGACGCATCCTCCGATGCCGATAGCAGACCGGGCGGCTCAGTTTGCACCATTTGCGGCACTGACCGGCTATAAAGAAGCAATAGAAGAGACAGAGCGGCTGGCAGAGAAAAAAATCGAGCGGGAATGCGAGTAAAGGCAAAAAATGGAAGAAAAATATGGTGAATCTCTTGACCTTCAAGCGGCTTGAAGGAATATAATTATCTTAACAAAGAGGGAGAAGGATGTAGATATCCGGAATGAAGGAAGGTGACAGTATGGAAAAAAGTGAAGAAAGAAATAAAATCATTTCTGAGCTTCAGACAGTAATAAAAGAACAGGTTGAATTAAAAGAAATCGAAATACCGGGAACCATTACATTTCAGGTTATGTCTGTGGATGGTGGGAACGTACCGGTGGGAGCTGGTGAAGTGCTTCTGCTTCGTTACAGTGCGACTCATCTGGAATACAGTCATGAGTTGGAAGATGAGAACCAGAAGTTTCATATGGCAGTTCATATCATTTATTGTAAAGAGCAGAAAGGTTTGTTTGGAAAAGTAAAGTACAAGACGATAAAACACCGCAAAGAAATCATTACAGAAGCAGACTGGAAGAATGGAAAGAAGGTGTCACTTTATGAAGATTAAAGATGTAGAAAAACAGGTTGGCATTTCCAAGGCGAATATAAGATTTTATGAAGAAGAAGGACTGATCCATCCGGCACGTAATCAGGAAAATAATTATCGGGAGTATTCAGAAGCAGATGTAGAACAACTTCAGGAAATCAAAAAGTTGCGTCTGATCGGTATTCCGGTACAGGAGATCAAAGAAATCTATGAAGACAGACTGACCTTGCAGGAAGCTTTATCCCGCAGACTGGACGAGATCGAAAAAGAAGAACGTACATTAAAGGAAACGAAACTGACCTGCCAGAAAGCACTGAAAAGTAAGCTTGATATTACATCGATCGATCAGCTTGAGATTGAGGAAGAAAAAGAAGAGTGGCAGGTACGTCTGGCAATCCTTTTGAAAGAGGATATTGTACAGAAAAAATTAAGCAGGGATGAGATGAACAATGAGATTGCATGCTTTTTTATTGCAGGAACGATCTTAAGTGTGATATCTATATGGCTGCTCCCGAAGGATTATATCGGAACACATCTTTATGTTGGAATGATTTCACTTGCAGCTGTGGTTGGTCTGTTGATCATAGGAGCATGTTCGGCGAATATGAAAGTGCATCTGGCGTTGTTACTTTTGGGGGCGGTTGTACAGCCTGTCGGACTTTTTACAATCGGAACATTGATGGGAAGAGGATATATTGTGTGTCGTGATACGGCGGTATTGAAGCAGTATGTAATCTATCTGTATGGCGGGGTATTTATTCTTGCAATCATATTGTGGATGGGCTCAAAGCTGAACCGCTATATCCTGAACAAACTCTGGATCAGTATGTTTGCCAGCCTGATCATGGCAGTAGTGATAGCGCAGATGCTGAATCAGAAGTATGGACACTTGATGGCAACCGGTGAACTTATCGTCGGATTCCTGTGTGCGGTTATTTACCTGGTCGCAGTATCCGGAACATGGACACTGGCGAATGCAGACTGGAAGAAATATAACCGATATCATGCAGTGTATACGTCGAACAAGATGATCAATGTATTCGCAACGATATTCAATGCAGCCGGATACTATAGTGGAAAGAACTGGAGGAGATAGCGGATATGAATTATATTACATTTGATGAGATGATTGAAGTGAACGGATTGCTGGAGGAGAAAGGGCTGAATTTTAAGGTTCACTTGAGAGATGCCTGTGGAAAACAGTCCTGTTGGATCGAACCGTTAGGAAACTGTGCATGCGAGGGACGGTATGAGGAGATGTATCAGGTTGTGGAGGAGTATTTTAGAAGGAAAGGTCAGAAGATAGAGTTTGATGAGACGAAGTTGAATTTTTTTGCTGTTTAATACAGTATTGTGGCTTACCCCGGTCCATGAGAAAGACTTGGTATTCTGGTTCGGGCTAAGATTCCACGATGAAGAAGTTATAAGGGCGTCAGAATTTTCTAAAAGCACCCGGCCTAGGAGTCAAACTCGCCATACGGCTCAAACAGTGACTCCTATTCCGGGTAACGAAAATTCTGACGCCTAACAACTTCTAACATCGCTCCATATACGCCCGAACCAGAATACCAAGTCTTTCTCATGTCGTGACTGGCCAATGATACTGAATTCAATAGCGGAATTGTAACCTGTGTATGGCCGAAAAGTTGTGGCGGAAGCCTTGACTTTCCGGCTTTTTTTGTACACTTCCGGTATCACAGCAGTTATGGTTCCGCTGTTGAATCATTACAGCATGCGATACCCACGGAATGACCGCTTCATGTAATAAACAGCAACAAAATTTGTTTGAAAATATATTGAATAATATTTATTTATATGTTAATCTATATAAAAGCATACTTCAAAAGAAATCTAAGGTATATTGAATCATATACTATCTACATTCTAATTGCATTTCAGGAATCTATGTTTTTTATACCAATCAATTGTAAAAAGCAGGAGAGGACTGAACGTGTAAGTAAGATATCCTCCTGCACATAGGAGGAATTAAATATGGCGAGAAGAAAAAGTCAGAAGAGACGTAACAAAAAGTATCAGGTAAGCAACCGTCAGTTAAAGGCAAAACGGCCATACAAAGATACGATTTTTCGAATGTTGTATCATGATAAAGAAAATCTGCTATCATTGTATAATGCAGTGAATGGTCGGAATTATACTAATGTAGAAGATTTGCAGATTGTCACATTAGAAAATGCAATTTATATGGGAATGAAAAATGATCTGGCGTTTATTATGGATATGAATTTATATTTGTATGAGCACCAGTCGACGTATAACCTGAATATTCCGCTTAGAAATTTATTCTATATTGCGGATGAATATCAAAGATTAGTAGTTCGGAAATCTTTATATTCCACGGTAATACAAAAGATACCGACACCAAGATTTATTGTATTTTATAATGGAACGAAAAAGGTAGACGATTATAATGAATTCCGATTATCTTCAGCTTATGAGAATCCGACGGATGATCCGGATCTGGAATTAAAGGTGACTATGTTGAATGTAAATGATGGTCATAACTTAGAACTGATGGAACACTGCAGAACATTAAAGGAATATGCTAAATATGTTGCGAGGGTAAGAAAATATGTGACGCAGAATATTCCTCTGGAAGAAGCAGTTACGCGAGCGGTAGATGAATGCATAGAGGAAGGAATTCTGGCAGAATTTTTGATGAAGAATAAGGCTGAGGTGATCAAAGTGAGCATCTATGAGTATGATAAAGAATTTGAAGAGAAAAAATTACGGAAAGCGGAGTATGAGGCTGGGGTAGAAGCTGGAATTGAACTTGGAGAACGGAGTCTTCTGGAAAATCAGATTAGAAAGAAGTTGAAAAAAGGAAAGCCTATAGAACAAATTGCGGATGAATTGGAGGAAGCGGTAACTACAATTCAACGAATTATAGAAGAAACAAAAAAAGAAAATTGAGCAAAATCAGGAAGGCTGTTGCAGATGCAATAGTCTTCTTTTAAAAGTAATAAATGGATTTATTACTTCCACGGTTGCTTTCTCGTAAAATATAAGTTAAATTTATAATAAATAAAATTTTACAGAGAGAATGAGGAAATGTCATGGAAAGCAACAAAGAAGAACAGATAACGACGGTCAGTGAAGAGAATATTTATAAGCTGAACGGCAGGGTTCCACTTAGAAAAGCCATTCCGTTTGGCTTACAGCATGTACTGGCGATGTTCGTATCGAATCTGGCTCCGGTACTGATCGTGTGTAGTGCGGCAGTACTTAGAAGTAATGGGGCGCATTTAAGTTCGGCGGAGATTACACAGTTATTGCAGTGTGCGATGTTTGTAGCCGGAATCGGAACCTGTTTACAGTTATATCCGATTGGAGTGATCGGATCAGGACTTCCGATTATTATGGGAGTCAGTTTTACGTTTCTTGGAAGTCTGTTGGTAATTGCAACGAATCCGAATCTTGGATATGAAGGTATGGTTGGTGCAGTTATTCTGGGTGGTATTTTTGAAGGTTTTGTTGGACTGAGTGCCAAGTACTGGAGAAAATATCTGACTCCGGTTGTATCGGCTTGTGTAGTTATCGCGATTGGATTATCACTTCTGCCGGTAGGTATGGATTCCTGGGGCGGCGGAAGTGGAGTGAAAGACTTCGGTTCCTGGTATCATCTGGTCGTTGGAGCATTTACATTGATCGTATGTCTGGTATCCAGAGAAGTACTGAAAGGCGTATATAAGAATTTAAATGTGCTGGTCGGACTGGTATTTGGCTATGCACTTGCAATTATATTTACTGTAGCGGGAATCGCACCGATGGTTGACTTTTCCGGTATTCATAAGACGATTCAGGAGGTTGGTGTGTTCAGTATCCCGAAGCTTGTGTTCCTGACCAGTCATAAGCCGGTATTCAATCTGGGAGCATTTTTTACGATCGCAATCGTATTTCTGGTATCGGCAGCAGAGACGACAGGTGCAACGACGGCAGTCTGTACGGGAGCACTTGGACGTGATCTTAAGATGAAAGAACTTCGCGGTTCACTGGCAGTTGATGGATTTTCAAGTGCAATCTCCGGATGTTTCGGATGTCTGCCGCTGACATCATTCAGTCAGAATATCGGACTTGTGACGATGACACAGGTGATCAACCGTTTTACGATTCTGATGGGAGCACTGATTCTGATACTTGCATCTTTATTCCCGCCGCTTGGAGCATTCTTCAATTCACTTCCACAGGCGGTGCTTGGCGGATGTACAGTTATGATGTTTGGATCGATAATGTATGAAGGAATCAAGATGCTGAAAGAATGTAAATTCGATGACAGAACAATGATTATCGTGTCACTGTCATTTAGTATCGGAGTTGGTCTGACACAGACATCCGGGAACTTCTTTGCAGCATTTCCAAGTGCGGTAGGAGATGTGTTTAATGGAAATGCAGTGGCAGGAGTGTTTGTGGTATCGTTACTTTTGAGTCTGTTTTTGCCGAAGAAGACGAAAGTGGAGTAAGCTAGAATATAAAACAGCATAGTGAATCATAGAAGAAAAGATTATCTGGAGAAAGGGAACTATCCGGATAATCTTTTTTTGGGGACATGCGTTTATAAGTAGTTGCCGAAAGAAGATTCTTTAGAGTTAAAAATATAAGAAAAGTTGGAAAAATCACATAATTACGAAAAAAACGGTTGGAATATTGCGTGGTAAAAATTATTGACAAACGATAATTCCTTGCTATAATAAAATTATAAATTATCGAAAAACAATAATTTTCAAACACAGAAAGGAGGAAATATGGGAATTCGTATATGCTTGGATGAAGTCCTGAAAAAGAAGGGAATGACTTCAAAAGAATTATGCAGACAAGTCGGTATTACCGAGGCCAATCTGTCGGTACTCCGAAGCGGAAAAGCCAAAGGTATCCGTTTGCATACGATGAATCGTATCTGTTATTTCCTTCAATGTGATGTAGGTGATATTTTAAAATTTGATGGAAATCTGGATGAAGAGGAGGGTGAATAATATGAAGATGAAAAGTTTTGAAAAATTCCGGAAACCACTGACCAGTCTGATGAGATTTCTGGAAATCTTACATTGGTTCGATGGTATCGTATTACTTTGGGCGGGATCGGCTATACCTATGCACAGCGTGCACATTAACGGGGCTATATTCGGCATCAAACAGGATACTATGATGAATGCCTACGGGATGTTCTTTACACTGATTGATGCAAAGGGAAATATGCGGATGCATCTGGTATCCGTGTGGCTTCTGCTGTTGGGAGCAACATCTATATTACTGGCCCTGATTTTTCGCAACGTTCATAAAATACTGAAGTCACTGGAAGGCACAAAGGAACAACCAGAAATGGGCACACCGTTTACAGCAGAAAATGTAGAAAGAGTAAAGAAAATAGGAATTTACAGTATAGTAATGCCGACGATTCAGAATGTGGTCGTTTATATTTGCGGAGTATTGATTAAAATGAATGGACTGAAAGATATCAATTTTGAAGTGAGAGGATTCATTTTTGGAATTATTGTTTTATGTTTAGCCTATGTATTCTCTTATGGAGTAAATCTGCAGGAAGAAGTAGATGGGTTTATCTAAGATTTCTATTTGGAGAGGAGAGATGGATATGCAGAAAAGTATCAAATCATTGAAAAGAAATGGCATATTGTTATTGGCGTATGATTTATTGGTGTTATGTATTGTATTTGTAAAAAATGGAATGATAAATATGTCAGCGGAAGCGGCCACTTCTCTAATTGTATCTATTGGTTTTGGAATATTCATCAATTTACTCTGGATCGTGGATTCCAAAACTTGGATTACTGATTACGGAAAAAGGAAATGTATCTGGTCCTATTGGTGTGGCGAAATTGTACTTCTGCTGTTAGTAGTTGCTTTGGAAAATATGAATCAACTGGTTGCAACATCTGCCATATTAGGAATGATGGCGGTATATCTTATAATTGGTATATGGTGGGTGAGCCGCAAGCTCTAATGTGCTAATGCTCACCACACACATCCAGAAATTCCTGCACCAGCGGCACCGGTTTCTTTCCCTTCGCCCAGATCAGAAGTATCTTAGTTATAAGATCCGGCTCATCCAATTCTTGTATACAAAGTCCGTCACACAAGCTGGCCATGGACTGCGGAAAGATGGCAGTTGCAAGATCTTCTTTCGCCCACAGCATGGCACCTCTGGGATCATCGCAGACACAGAAGATGTCCGGATTCATATTCTGGGCATGAAAGGTATTCATGATGAGTTCTTCGTATCTCCGGTATAAGATCAGCGGTCTATGTAAAAGATCGGAGAGCTTTAAGGAAGAAACCGCATTGTGTTTCGAAGAATTATGCGGTGTATCTGTGGTAACGTCAGCGGTCTTTGAAACCATATTTTTGGGTGCTGATACTGCAATCATCGGCTCAGAACACAATTCCATATAAGACACCTCGTCAAGACGCAGTGGTGTTCTGGCAACGGAGATATCGATGATCCCGTCCAGAAGATACTGATAAAGCGAATAAGTGATCCCGTCGTGGACTTCAAAGTTCACGTCGGGATTTTTTTTCGAAAACTGGGAAATATAAGGCATGATGGTATCTACAGTTGTGGGAGTCAGACCGATACGCAAGATCCGTTTTTTCCCGGTTTTCGAGACCTCGAGCTCGGTAGATCTGGCGTATTCCAGCAGATTACCGGATCGGTCGTAGAGAAGCTTTCCGGCTTCAGTAAGAGTAACGCCCTTGCTGGTGCGGTCGAAAAGTTTTACATTTAATTCATTTTCCAGCTGACGGATCTGGTAGCTGAGCGGAGGCTGGGACATATTTAAGTGTCTTGCAGCTTCGTTGATGCTGCCGGTGGATGCGATCTCGCGGAAATATTCTAACTGTCTGAGTTCCATGTTGGATTACCTGCCTTATATATTTTTTGTATTGCAAAGCTATAAAAACAATATTATTCATATCAATGATAACGGACTATAATAAAACAGTCAAGGGATATTATAATAAGTAGATAACGATGACTTATTAGTTATCGGAAAAAGGAATGGAGTGAAAGAAATGAAGCGTCTTGAGAAGTTTCTGAGACCTTACCGCAGAGAGAGTATTCTGGCACCGCTATTCAAATTATTGGAAGTCGTGTTCGACCTTATGGTTCCGGTTGTGGTAGCTCAGATTATTGATGTGGGCGTTGCGAAGAATGACCATGGATATATTGTGGAAATGTTTTTCGTGTTACTGCTCATGGCAGCAGTCGGACTGTTGTGCAGTTTTACCGCACAGTTCTTTGCCGCAAAGGCAAGTGTTGGATTTGCGACCAGCGTCAGACAGGCAATGTTCGACCATATCCAGGGATTGTCATTTACAGAACTGGATACGCTCGGAACAGACACACTGATCACGAGACTGACGGACGATGTGAACCAGGTGCAGAACGGAATTAACATGGGACTGCGTCTGTTACTTAGAAGTCCGTTTGTCGTAATCGGTGCGATGGTGATGGCATTTACCATCAATGTGCGCTGTGCACTGATCTTTGTAGTGACAGTACCGATCCTGTTTGTCGTTGTATTTTCGATTATGCTGATCAGTATTCCGCTGTTCAAGAAAGTACAGGCAGGTCTGGACCGTGTGACAGGACTTACGAGAGAGAATCTGACAGGTGTCCGTGTCATCCGTGCATTCTGCAGGGAAGAACAGGCGGTGGAAGAATTCGAAGAAGGAAACAGAGAACTTACAAGATTGAATGAGTTCGTAGGAAGAATTTCTGCCCTTCTGAATCCGCTCACGTATGTATTGATTAACGGAGCAACTGTGTTACTGATCGCGCGTGCCGGAGTGCAGGTCAATATCGGGAATCTGCAGCAGGGACAGGTAGTAGCGCTGTATAACTATATGGCACAGATTATCGTAGAACTGATCAAGCTGGCATCCCTGATCATTACGTTGAACAAATCAATGGCTTGCGCAGACCGTGTGGCCGGTATTCTGGATGTGAAGTCCAGCATGGAATATAAAGTGGCGGCTGAGCAGATGAAGAATGAACAGATAAATGCTGATCAAAGAAAATATGAGACAGACGGCGAGAATGATCAGGCCGACAGTAATCTGGCAGTTGAATTCAACCACGTCACCTTCACATACGAAGGTGCCGGAGCATCCAGCTTATCGGACATCACCTTCCGTGCGAAGAAAGGACAGACGATCGGAATCATCGGAGGAACCGGAAGTGGTAAGAGTACACTGGTCAGCCTGATCCCGAGATTCTATGATCCACAGGAAGGAACGGTAAAAGTAAATGGTATCAATGCAAAGGACTATCCGCAGGGAGAACTTTGCAGTGAGATCGGAGTGGTACAGCAACGTTCCATCCTGTTCAAAGGAAGTATCCGCGACAATCTGAAGTGGGGCAATGATCAGGCTTCAGATGAAGATCTGTGGAAAGCAATCACAATCGCTCAGGCAAAAGATGTTGTAGAAGCTAAGCCTGGAAAGCTTGATTCTGAAGTAGAACAGAACGGACGTAACCTGTCCGGCGGACAGAAGCAGCGTCTGACGATCGCACGTGCACTGGTCAGCAAGCCTGAGATATTGATTCTGGACGACAGCTTAAGTGCGCTGGATTTTGCGACAGACGCAGCGCTTCGTAAAGCAATCGGTGAACTGGAAGGCAATGTGACAACCTTCCTGGTATCTCAGAGAATTTCCGGTATCCGTCAGGCAGACAAGATCCTGGTTATGGAGGACGGTGAGCTGGCAGGACAGGGAACCCATGAAGAACTGATGGAGACTTGCGAGACCTATCAGGAGATCTATTATTCACAGTTCCCGGAAGAACGTCCGGCTGCAGTTAAATCTTCAAAGGAAACCGGAAAAGATTTGGACAAAGCGGATAAAATGACAGAGAAAGCAGAGAAAGGAGCGGCAGAGTAATGAAGAAATTATTAAAGCTCATAGGAAAGTATAAGATTTTCCTTGCATTCAGTGTAATCTTTGCTGCAATCTCTGTAGTATTGCAGTTATATGTGCCGGTTTTATTCGGTGATGCAATTGATGAAGTTGTATCGGCACATCAGGTGAACTTTGATATGATGTGGTATTATCTGAAGCAGATTCTGATTTTTATCGTGATATCAGCATTTGCTACGTGGTTCATGAATCTGTTGAACAACCGGATGACTTACCGGATCGTGCAGGATATCCGTTCACAGGCAATCCGTCATATCCAGGTACTGCCGTTGTCTTATCTGGATCAGCACAGCACCGGAGATATTGTAAGCCGTGTCATTGCAGATACAGATATCTTATCCGATGGTCTGTTGTTGGGATTTACACAGTTATTTTCAGGAATCGTGACGATTGTTGTGACACTGATTTTCATGTTCTCTAAGAATGTGTGGGTAACACTGCTGGTGATCGTACTGACACCATTTAGTTTCGTAGTGGCGAAATTCATTTCTTCCAGATCTTATACGATGTTCCGGAAGCAGAGTGAGACCAGAGGACGGCAGACCGCACTGATTGAAGAAATGATCGGCGGACAGAAAGTAGTAAAAGCATTTGGGTACGAGAAAGAATCATCCAGAAGATTTGATGAGATCAATAAAGAACTGCAGAACTACAGCCAGAAAGCAGTGTTCTACAGCAGTTTAACGAACCCGTCCACACGATTCGTCAATAATATCATTTACGCCGGAGTGGCTTTACTTGGAGCATTTCTGATACCGGGCGGCACGCTGACGGTCGGAGGACTTTCTGTACTGTTAGCGTATGCGAACCAGTATATGAAGCCGTTCAACGATATCAGTTCGGTAGTCACAGAGATGCAGAATGCGCTGGCATGTGCGGACCGTATCTTTGATCTGTTAGAGCAGAAAGAAGAGACATTGGATGCGGAAGGCGCATTTGCTACAGTTGATGGCAATGTTACAATCGACGATGTGGCATTTAGTTATGATAAAGAAAAAGAACTGATCGAGAACTTCAATCTGGATGTAAAACCGGGTATGCGTATTGCAATCGTTGGTCCGACAGGATGCGGTAAGACGACATTTATCAACCTGTTGATGCGCTTCTATGATGTAGATGAAGGAAAAATCCTGGTGGATGGAAAGGACATCCGGGAGGTATCCAGACATGCCCTTAGAAGCAGCTTTGGTATGGTGTTGCAGGATACCTGGATCAAGAGCGGAACCGTAAGAGACAACATCTGCTTTGGAAAACCGGATGCAACCGATGAAGAGATCATTCGTGCAGCGAAGGAAGCAAGAAGCTGGGAATTCATCCGGAGACTTCCAAAAGGTCTGGACACGGTGCTTCACGAAGACAGTATCAGCCAGGGTCAGAAGCAGCTTCTGAGTATCACAAGAGTCATGCTCTGTCTGCCGCCGATGTTGATCCTGGATGAGGCGACATCAAGTATCGATACCCGTACCGAACTGCAGGTACAGGAAGCATTCGATAAGCTGATGAAAGGAAGAACAAGCTTTATCGTGGCACACAGACTTTCGACGATACGGAATGCTTCGTTAATTTTAGTTATGAAAGACGGTAAGATCATCGAGCAGGGCAATCATGAAGAATTGCTGAAAAAAGGTGGATTTTACTATAAGTTATACCATAGTCAGTTTGAAGGTTAATACGCAATCTGGCAAAAAGCTCGCTTAGGCGGGCTTTTTCAGTTATAATACAGATAAATACTAAGAGGATGACAAGTTGATCATAAGGAGGAAAAAATGAGCTTTCGAAAAGATTTTGTATGGGGAGCAGCAACCAGCGCATATCAGATAGAAGGCGCAGTAAAGGAAGAATGTGACCTGGTGGTCGGATCCGGTACTTTTAGGAAAATATCCGGAAGAAGGACTGATAAAATATGAGCCATATCTTCTGAAGATAACAGAAGAGGATTCTGAAAGATTCTGCTCATTGGTATAAAGAAATAATCAGTAAGAATGGAGAAAATCTGTAGAAGGAATGTGCTATAATATTCTGCAGTGAAGAAGAACAGAGGGAGTAACAGTATATGACGATCAAAGAAATTGCCAAACTGGCAGGAGTATCCAGCGCAGCGGTGTCGAGATACCTGAACGGCGGATACGTCAGTGACGAGAAGAAAGAACAGATTAAGAAAGTAATTGATGAGACCGGCTATCAGCCATCGGCGCAGGCGCGTATGCTTAGAACCAAGAAAGCGTGTCTGATCGGGGTGGTTGTACCAAAGATTAATTCAGAATCCATCAGCCGGATCACGGCAGGAATCGAAAAGGTTCTTTCGGAGCGGAATTACCAGATGCTGCTTGCCGGAACGGATAATACACCGGCGAAGGAAATAGAGTATATGCGTCTGTTCGAGAATTATCCGGTAGACGGGATTATTCTTGTGGGAACGATGATCACGGCGGAACACCGGAGATTTCTGAAAGAATCGAAAGTACCGGTGGTTGTGATTGGTCAGCATACGAAATATGCGAACTGTATTTATCATGATGATTACGGCGCAGGGGAGGCCATGGGATGTGCGGTTGCGGCAAAGAGCCGGAAAGAGATTGCATATATCGGAGTATCAAGAGAAGATAAAGCAGCTGGAGCGGCCAGAGAAGATGGATTCCGGGAAGGTCTGAAAAGGTCGGGAAAAGAATTAAAAGACGGATATTATAAGGTGGCGGAGTTCACGACAGAATCCGGATATGAAAAGGTTCTGGAATTATTGAATGAAAAACATGACATCGATATCATATCATGCGCCACTGATACAATCGCAGCCGGGGCAATCGAAGCGATTCATACTTATGCCGGAAGTCAGATTCCGAAGAATGTAGAAGACACAGGATCCAGATTCCGTTATATATTAGAAAATACATCGATTCAGGTTACCGGATTTGGCGATAATCAGCTTTTAAAGGCGGTAACAGGTGGAATACCAACAGTGCATTTTGGCTATAAGACCAGTGGAATCCGGGGCGCAGAACTCCTGTTGGATGTAATAGAAAGGGATGAAAGCATTCCGGTAGAGATCAAACTTGGATTCCGGCTCGCTAACATTGATGATCCGGAAGAAAATATAGAAGACTAAGAGATGCCGGAGCAGAAAATCAGTGTGCAAAATGTGTAAATAGATTCCGAATCAGTCAAAAACAACAGAATTCGTGCAATCCGCACAAAATCGAATAGCAAATATCAGTAAAAATGCCATCTTTACAAATGGCATTTTTTTTCTTATTATAAAATTACAAGATGTGAAAACGATTACACATAGAACGAGGAAGGAGAGTTATTATGGATTACAGAAAGACCGCACAGGATATCCTGGATCATGTCGGCGGAAGTAAGAACATTGCATCTGCAGCACATTGTGCAACGAGACTGCGTCTTGTCATTGCAGATAATAAGAAAGTAAGTAAAGAAGCACTTGAAAATGTTGATGGGGTAAAAGGAGTCTTCGAAGCATCGGGACAGCTTCAGATTATCCTCGGAACCGGTACGGTAAATAAAGTATTTGCCGAGTTCATCGACATTGCAGGTATCATGGCAAGCTCAAAAGCAGAGGCAAAAGAGGCAGCTGCAGAGAAGCAGAACTGGTTCATGCGTGCGATCAAGCTGCTTGGTGATATCTTCGTACCGATCATTCCGGCCATCGTAGCCAGCGGTTTCTTAATGGGAATCATGAACTCACTTGATTTTATGAATAGCAACGGATTCCTCCATATTAATACACACAGTTCGATTTATGTATTTGCGAATCTGTTCAGTAACATTGCTTACACATTCCTGCAGATCCTGATCGCATTCTCAGCTGCAAAAGCATTCGGTGCAAACCAGTATCTTGGTGCAGTTATCGGTATGATCATGATCCATCCGTCACTGCAGAATGCTTATACTGTAGCAACAGAGGGTGTACAGCAGACACAGAGCGTCTTCTTCGGACTGTTCAAGATCGATATGGTCGGATATCAGGGACACGTCATTCCGGTTATCATCGCCGTATGGATTCTGGCAGTGATCGAGAAGAAGTTACATAAGATCGTTCCGGAAGTTCTTGACTTGTTCGTAACACCTCTGGTCAGCGTATTTGTAACAGGTTACCTTACATTATCAATTGTAGGACCGATCTTCGTATGGGCTGAAAATGCAATTCTCGGAGCAATCCAGTGGATGCTAACGCTTCCTCTCGGAATCGGAAGTCTGATCATGGGAGGTTTATATGCACCAACCGTAGTAACCGGTATTCATCAGATGTATACAGCCATTGACATCGGACAGCTTGCAAAATACGGTGTTACATACTGGCTTCCACTTGCAAGTGCAGCCAACGTAGCACAGGGAGCTGCAGCACTTGCAGTAGGTATTAAGTCTAAAGATAAGAAGATCAAATCTCTGGCGCTTCCATCATCACTCAGTGCATTTATGGGAATTACAGAGCCTGCAATCTTCGGTGTAAACTTAAGATTCTTCAAACCATTCATTGCCGGATGTATCGGTGGAGGATGTGGAGCATTATATGCATCACTGGTACATCTTGGAGCGAAAGGAACTGGTGTGACAGGTATCTTCGGTATCCTGCTCTGCCTGAATCAGCCGCTTCAGTACCTGATCGAGATGGTGATCGCAGTCGGTGTTGCATTCGTGATCTCATTCCTGATCTATAAGGATGCAGAACCAAAGGCAGCAACCGCAGATGCAGCAGAGACAGCAGCAGTAGAAAATATGGAAACAACAGACGCAGTAGCAACAGACGACACAGCAGCAGACACAACAGCAGCTACAACAGAAGAGACATTAACAAGCCCGGTAAATGGAACACAGATTCCGTTAGCAGAAGTAGCAGATGAGACATTCGCATCAGAGATGCTCGGAGCTACCGTTGCAGTAGAGCCTGCAGACGGAAAAATCGTAGCGCCATGCGACGGAGAAGTATCGAATATCTTCGAGACAGGTCATGCCGTATGTATCACAACAGAAGCGGGTGGCGAACTTCTGATCCATATCGGTATCGATACTGTAAAGATGGATGGAAAAGGATTTACAAAGAAAGTTTCTGATGGCGACAAAGTACATGCAGGAGATATTCTGGTAGAAGCGGACCTTGAGGAAATCAAGAATGCAGGATATCAGACGACAACAATGATGATTCTGACAAATACAGATGAATTCGGAAATGTAACAAAGGCAGAACCTGCTGAAGTTAAGACAACAAGTAAAGTTATGACACTTATAAAATAATGTGTATAGAAATAATGCTTATAGATAGATGGAGACGATTGATTTATGAACGCATTAACAAGAGATCTTGTAAAATTAGTAGAGACAGCAGAACAAAGCCAGAAAACCAGAGAAGAGTTATCCGTATCAGATAGAAAATTTCGTGAAAAACTACACCTGATGCCGCCGGTCGGCTGGCTGAATGATCCAAATGGACTCTGCCAGTTCCAGGGTATCTATCACGCGTTTTTCCAGTATTCGCCGTTTAATGCAGAAGGCGGTGTGAAGATGTGGGGTCACTATACCAGCAAGGATATGATTAAGTGGGAATATCAGGGTACCGCACTTTATCCAGATCAGCCATTTGACTGTCACGGAGTATATTCCGGATCCGCATTTATTGAAGATGGAAAAATGTATCTGTACTATACAGGAAATGTCAAATTAGAAGATGGGGAATATGATTACATCCGCACCGGACGTGAGGGCAATACCGTTCTGGTTATAACGGAAGACGGCAAGACGTTCGGAAAGAAAAAAGAACTGATGAGAAATTCAGATTATCCGGACGATCTGACCTGTCATGTAAGAGATCCAAAGGTATGGAAAGAAAATGGTACTTATTATATGGTACAGGGTGCAAGAACGAACGAAGATGTAGGTCAGGTACTTGTATTTGAATCTGAAGATAAAGTAAACTGGAAGTTCAGAAACCGGGTGGAATCCGAAAAGCCATTCGGGTATATGTGGGAATGCCCGGATTATTTCAAAATCGGAGATAAGAAACTTCTTTCCACGTCTGTTCAGGGACTGGAAGGTGGTATCTGGGAGGATCGTAATGTATATCAGTCCGGATACTTTGAGATAGAAGGAGATATTCTTGGAGAATACAAGTTGTCAGAGTATCATTTGTGGGATTATGGGTTTGATTATTATGCCCCGCAGAGTTTTGAGACGGAAGACGGAAGAAGGATCCACATCAGCTGGATGGGAATGCCGGACTGCGAAGAATACAGCAATCCGACCATTCAGACAGGATGGCAGCATTGCTTTACATTTCCAAGAGAAATCTTTGAAAAAGACGGCAAGATCTGTCAACGTCCGATAAGAGAACTAGAAGAGAAGAAACATCTGGTAAGTGATGTGAAAGGTATGCTGGCAGGAGAGGAATATCCGGTATATGAAATGACGATTTCGGATATTACAAAGAACCGCTTTAAAGTTATCCTTTCAGAGAAGCTGATCCTGGATTATGCTGATGGAAAATTCCGGATGCATTTTACAGATCAGGATAAAACTTCAGTATCTTCAGGAAGAAGCATGAGATATGTAGAAGTGGAAGAAGTGGAGAATCTGAAGATTCTGGCCGATACATCCTCTGTTGAAGTATTTGTAAATGATGGGGAATATGTATTTTCGACAAGATATTATCCGGAAGTTTATAAATTACAGGCAGAAGCTGTGGGAGCACAGATTACGTTGTCAGAAATTATGTAACGAAATATCAATCTGAGATACCAATAATATAGAAAGAAGATCACCATATATCAAAAGAAAGAGTTTCAGTAGAGAAATTTTCAAAAGATATATGGTGATTTTTAATACCAATGTATGCAATAGAAGCTGCCAGTGGCAGGTTCTATGTATGCAAGAGATACAAATATTTTTCAAAATTAACGCCTTCGTTTACCGGAACATGTTCTTCTACAGAATCAATTAATGATTTTTCAAGAAAAGAACCTGCGGTCTGCATCATTTCCGTAAGGGAAATATCTCTGGCAAGTCCGCCTGTGATGCAGGAAGCAAAGAGATCACCCGTACCGGAATAACTTCCGTTGCAACAGGGATATGCCGAAAGAAAATGTGAAGAGCCATCTAGCAGAAGATTTCCAATCTTATGAACTCCGTCATCTGCAGTAAAATGAATACCAGTGATGAGGACCTTTTTTTCATGATCCTTTGTCAAAGTCTGCCCTGCATCCTTAAGTCGTGAAATGAGCTGCTGTATAGACAGAGACGGATCCTGCAGGCTGTTATAATCTATATCCGTCAGCAGACAGAATTCGGTAAGGTTAGGAGTGATAACATCTGCACGTGCGGCAAGTTCTTTCATAGCAGTCAGAAGCCCGGAAGTATACATATCATAGGTAACGCCATCGTCTCCCATTACAGGATCGACCAGAAGAAAGGTGTCTGCTGTCTGGAAAGTATCCAGAAAGTGCATGATCTGTTCAATCTGGCAGACACTGGCAACATAACCGGTATAGATTCCGGAAAAAGAAGTGCCTAGTTTCTTCCATTCCTGGCGGAAATAATCCATCTTATCGGTAAAATCATAACAGTAGTAGCTGGGGTATTCTGTTTGTGAACTTAAAATGGCGGTAGGGAGTGGACAGGCCTGGATTCCCATCGCAGATAATACGGAGATGGCAGCAGTCAGGGAACAGCGTCCAAGTCCGGACAGATCATTGATTACAGCAACTTTTTTTGTCATAAAGAAATCCTCATTTTCTAATGTATTGTAAATATGTAATAATTATACCATTATAAAAAGAAGAAAGAAACGGCCAGAGAAAAGGAAGACTTGCAGGCCACCAGAGCTTAAAAAAATAATTTAAAAAATTTTAAAAAAGTTGTTGACAGATAGAAAACGTTGCGCTATAATTAATTTCGTTGCTGAGGTACATAAATAACTGAAGCAAACAAATATAATATGTGCGCGTAGCTCAGCTGGATAGAGCGTCTGGCTACGGACCAGAAGGTCGGGAGTTCGAATCTTCTCGCGCACGTACGAGAGACCCTTGTTTGACATTAAGTCGGACGAGGGTTTTTTGCTGTTCCGAAGCGGATGTTTCAATTCAGATGACCGGGACAGTATTGACATAATTTGGGCAACTGTGTTAAGGTTACATAGTAAATTTAATCAAGATTGTGTGAGGTGTCAGTCAGAAGGATTCAGAATAATTTGTGGAAAGAAGGATCTGACTGGTGAAAAGGGAAACAGGTGAGAATCCTGTACGAACTCGTCACCGTGTTTTGCAAGCAGAAGCTACAGATCCACTGGGAGAACCGGGAAGGGAGCAGATGTGTCAGAGCAATAAGCCGGGAGACCTGCCTTTCGCAGTACAGGAACGAAAAAGTTCAGGCCACGAGGAATTGGCAGTACGAAATGGATCACAGAACTGTATGTAGTATAATACAGTTTTATTTTCGTTGTCTTCGTTTTCTGACGGAGGCTTTTTTTGGCTATATATTCGGAAGGAGCTGACGGTGGCCGAGTTTTTTTGTATCTCGTGCATTGACAATCGGAAAATCAGGAGGTAAAAGAAATGAAAAAGAAACTGGTAGTTGTATTATTATCAGCAGCTATGTGTGTAGCAGCACTTGGCGGATGTGGTTCCAAAGCAGGTAGCAGTTCAGACAGCAGCAAGAAGACTGCAGAGAATTCATCAAAAGAGGACGATCAGAAAGCCGCAGATGAAGTAGCAAAGAAGATTGATGCCATCTATGTGCAGGAAAGAAATGACAAGACAGATGAGCAGTGTAAAGAAGCGAAAGAAGCGTGGGACAAATTGACAGATGCACAGAAAGAACTTGTAGAAGGTGAAAATGCTGATCCGGATTATTTCGGAAGAGATACAGGGGATGCTTCCCAGGATGATCCGTTAAATGAAGATAACATCGGGGAGAAGGAACTCCTGGTAGTAAGTTTCGGAACATCTTTTAATGCAAGCCGTGCAGCCGATATCGGCGGAGTTGAAAAAGCACTTCAGGCAGCTAATCCGGACTGGTCCGTAAGAAGAGCATTTACAGCACAGATCATCATTAATCATGTACAGGCAAGAGATGGTGAGAAGATTGATAACATGGATCAGGCTTTAGAGCGTGCAGTAAAGAATGGTGTAAAGGAACTGGTTGTACAGCCTACACATCTGATGCACGGTGCAGAGTATGATGAGTTAACAGAAACAGTAAATAGTTACAAAGATAAATTCGAATCTGTTAAAATCGCAGAACCACTTCTCGGAGAAGTTGGAGCGGACGCAACAGCAATCAATGAAGACAAGGCTGCAGTAGCTAAGGCAATCACTGCAGAAGCAGTAAAGACAGCAGAATATGACAGCCTTGATGCAGCAGCAGAGGACAGCACAGCATTTGTATTCATGGGACATGGAACATCTCATACAGCAAAGATCAGCTATTCTCAGATGCAGGCACAGATGGAACAGCTTGGATATAAGAATGTATTCATCGGAACAGTAGAAGGTAAGCCGGAAGATACTTCCTGCGAATCCGTTATCGCAAAAGTAAAAGATGCCGGATATAAGAATGTAATCCTTCGTCCACTTA